>ENA-OWNT01000118-OWNT01000118.1-seawater-metagenome-genome-assembly--contig:-NODE-118-length-243272-cov-10.317572_pt1 | contig 243272 bp, 222 predicted proteins | sample MGYA00238136_ERZ651165 | MGnify/ENA primary metagenome ERZ651165 (study PRJEB26861, sample SAMN08777766) | seawater metagenome | isolation source: coastal seawater | place: USA: Florida | collected... | reverse complement strand
GGGTGTGTGTGCCGCAGAGCTTCACCGCGTCTGTGCAGTTCGGCGGGCTTGCCCGCACCGCCAATGGCGGCACTTACCGGCTGGTCGATCCCGCAACCGGCGCGCCGGTGACCGAGCCCGGGGCCCTGGGCGAGATGCAGTTGCGCGGCCCGGCGATGATGCCCGGCTATTTCTCGCGCCGCGGCTACGACCGGTCGAAATTCACCCCGGACGGCTATTTCCCCTCGGGCGACCTGTTCCAGATCTCGGATTGCGGCGGGCTCATTCGCTTCCATGCCCGCGCCCGAGAGCTGATCGTGCGCGGCGGGATGAAGATCGCGCCCGTGGAGTTGGACAACGCCCTGTCGGCCCTGCCCGGCGTGCGCGAGGTCGCGGTCGCGGCCTATGCGAAGGCAAGCTCGGCGGACGCGCTCATCGCGCGCGCCTTCGTCGGGCGGACGTCGGTGATGGTGATTTCCGCCGCCCTGATGGGGGCGCTCTCGCCCTTCTGTTCTTGCGGCGTGATCCCGTTGATCGCGGCCCTGCTGGCTATGGGCGTGCCGCTGTCCGCCGTCATGGCCTTCTGGCTGGCCTCGCCTGTCATGGACCCGTCGATGTTCCTGCTTACGACGGGCGTGCTCGACCTGGAATTCGCTGTGGCCAAGACGCTGGCCGCCGTCGGTCTGGGCATGTTTGGCGGTATCGTCGTTCACCTGATGTCACGCGGCGGCGCGTTGACCGACCCGCTGCGCGAAGGCATCGGAAATGGCGGCTGTGGCGGGTCCAAGATCCGCGCGCCGCAACAGGTCGTCTGGAAATTCTGGACCGACGCGGGGCGTCGCAACAAATTCGCGCGCGAAGCCTGGAAAACCACGCTGTTCCTCGGCAAATGGCTGACGCTGGCCTTTGTGCTGGAAAGCCTGATGCTGGCATGGATCCCGGCCGAAACCATTACCGCGCTGCTGGGCGGCACCGGGCTGGCCCCGATCGCCCTGGCCACGGTGGTGGGCGTACCGGCCTATCTCAATGGCTACGCGGCGCTGCCGCTGGTCGGCGGGCTGATGGAACAGGGCATGGCGCCTGGTGCCGGTCTGGCGTTTCTCGTCGCCGGGGGCGTCACCTCCCTGCCCGCCGCGGTGGCGGTCTGGGCGCTGGTAAAACCAAAGGTTTTCGGGCTTTATATCGCCCTGTCACTCAGCGGCGCATTTGCCATCGGGCTGCTCTACCAGTTGTGGCAAGCGGTCTGATCTGACGGCCCCGTCGCCACCGGCGGAATAACGGATCGCACCAGCGCGCACCGACGCCGCTGGTGCGACGGCCCCCGATGCGACAAGACAGCTTTGCCCGAAACAGGAGTTTTCTTCGCTGAGCGCAGTTTTGCGACACAGGAGCCACCCGTTGGACAAAGTCAAAAAACAACGCGGATCTTTCCTGTCTGCAGCCTGCAACGAACTCGGCTATTGTCTCTTCCCTGCCGACCGGGAACACCTGCTTGAACAGAAAGAACTATCTGCCGGCCAGTTCGTTCAGGCGGTGATCGCGATCCAAGGTCTGGACCCGCAGACATGCACGCACTTCCCCGCGTTGCTAGCCCTGTATCAAAAACATGTTGGGTGACCGGACATGCCGGTAAGAACAGGCGCACACGCATACGGATCAAGCGATCGTGTTTGGACCATGGCCGACAGCCGGTGTAGCCGACCCCCAGCAAATGGGACGCGGGACAAACCATGGTATCGGCAAACGGCGTAAACGATCTGGAGTTTGTTTCTCTGGCAGACGTGGCCGAAGACGACATCGTCACGCTGATGAACATCCCGGCGGTCGGGCGGCATCTGCCATTGCTGACCGGCGAATTCTCCGCAGAGGATTGCCGTGCCTTTCTGGCGGCGAAACAGGCGTTGTGGGACACCCACGGCTATGGCCCCTGGGCCTTTGTCATCGGCGGCCGGTTCGCCGGTTGGGGCGGGCTGCAACCCGAACAGGGGGACGCGGATTTCGCGTTGGTTCTGCACCCCGATTTCTGGGGCTGGGGACGGCGCATCCTTAACCGTGTGCTGGCGCGGGCGTTTGGGAAAATGGGGTTGCAGGAGATCACAATTCTGCTGCCGCCCGGCCGGGAGAATGCCAAGGCCGTGCTGCGACTGGGCTTCGAAGAGACCGCCCCACGCGAGGTGGGCGGCAAATCCTTCCGGCGCTTCAGGTTGACGCGGCCCTAGGGCGGCCCGGCTCTGCCGTGCAGGACCCATGCCCTGCCCCCGCGCTTTTGAACAGATGACGCCAAGGGATGTCTCGGGCAATGGCCGGACCGCCTTGGTCAGGCAAATACGCGGGCCATCTGGTCGACGAAACGGGCCTGCGCGACATAATCGTGCAGCACCTCGAACGCCTGCGTGGTCAGCCGCCGGCGCAGGGCGTCATCAGACAGCAGCAGATCGACCTTTTCGTTGAAATCGGTCAGGTCCCATTTCACCGGCATATAGGTTTCGCCCGGCACAAAGATATCGGGCCGGGTTTCGATGTGGGACATGTCCGGTTTCAGCAGGACAGCACCGTTGGCAATCGCTTCGTAGTCGCGCCAGCAGACCTCGCCATAGCCAAAAGGGCTGAAACAGAGCTTCGAAGACTGCAGTTCGTGCAGGTACTGGACCAGTCCGACACCGGTCTCTGTAAGCACGTTCAACCCGGACAGGGATTGCAATGCCTGCAGGCTTTCGCCGCGCATGGCCTGATACCAATCCGTGCCCTGCACGGCGAGGCGGGCGTGGATATCAAAGGGCCGCTCCGGCGCCGTCAATGGCGAGGGCCCGGCAAAGGTGTCGATCATGAAATCTGCGGTGACAAAGGACGGGCCGATCAGCAGTTTGTCAAGAAACCCTGCCGGGATGGGGAACCGGGTCTCGGGCATATTCAGGTTGAACCGATGGCTGTAGTAATCGGTCAGATTGGTGTCGCCCAGTGTCGGTTGGCCATATTGCGACCGGTCCCGCAGAACGTGTTTCTTGACGTAGAGATCGACCAGCGGGTCCATCCGCTCGGCCAACCGCAGATCGGTCGGTGCGAACCAGTCGAGGTATACCAGCCGGGCCGCGGGATTACGTCGACGCAATGTCTCGACCATATCCACCAGTTCCGATTGTGAGACATCGAAATTGGTCTGGAAACAGACACTGGTCGCGCCATCGAGACCGGGCATATCGCGGGCCAGGTAGCGTTCAGGCGTGATCTCGCGGATCTCGGCATCATGGTGGCTGCGGATCTGGTCCGCGTAATAGTGAAACGGGTGCAACTGGCTTTGCGGGATACGTTCCGGCAAGCCGAGGATCAGCACCCGGCGGCTGGTCTGGCCGGAAAACGGCCGCGCGTGCCTGCGTGCGCTCCAGTTACTGCGATTGCGCCTCAGGAATGACGCCAGCCGGGCAGACAGCAGGTGCAGGCGGTTAACAGTCATGACGTTGTTTCCGGTTCATAACTGCGGGTGACCTGGTTCTGCGTGGACTGCTTCGCAAATTGTGCAGACAGTTGCAGAATGTGCCGGGCAAATTCGGCATTCATACCCGACAGCATCAGGGAATACATCTGGAACACTTCGGCGGGGCGGCGGTGCAGCCTTCGCGAGCCGGACAGGAACTGCCGAAGCTCGGCCAGCGGGTGATCGGGCTGCAACGCAAGCAAGGTGCTGATACCGCCAATCGCACGCTCCAGCTTGGCCGCAATCGACACCCGCGCCGGCGGCGGCGCGGCAAAGGAATTGCCATAGGCGACATCGGCGACCTGCGGATAGGCGCGGTCGATGGCCGCGTTGTGCAACTGCTGATCCCGTGTGACGCCATAGGGCAGAGAAAGGCAGAACCGAACGAACCTCGTGTCCAGGTAGGGGCACATCACGGCGCCGGCCGACGCAAACAGGGCCGAGGGAACGAAACCGATTTCGCGCCGGGTCCGGTGCCAGAACCAAAAGCTCTGATAAGGATCGGGCGCATCGCCATAAGAGGCAATCGTTTCCGTCAGATACTCCGTCGCCATATCGCGGGTGTCGGGCGAAAAAAGGGCGCCGGGGCCGCCCTCGTAGCCAGGTTTGGTCAGGATCGCCGCGTGGCCGTCCATCATCGCGGTGGCAATCGCCCGAAAATCGCCGGACTGCGCGCGGTGATAGTGGTCTTCGGCGGAATCGTCAGGGTTGGTCAGAATGTCTCCGGCGATCCCGTCCAACGCCGTCCACGAGCGGCTGCCCAGAAAATCGTGCATCGGCATCATCTGCACATGTTCATCGGAACACAGGCTGGTCATAGCGTGGCACCGCAGGATGTCTCGGCTGGCCGGGCGCGGCCGGTCCAGAATATGATGGGTCACCCCCAGCCTTTCGCAGATCGCACGCGCTGCGCTGGCTTCGCTGTTAAGCTGGCGCGACGGTTGCTGGAAAGTGGCGCAGGCGACCGGAGGCGCGCCGAGATAATCGAGATCGAGCAGGATATGGCGCGAATCCCTCCCGCCGCTCAGCGGCAGGACGGTATCACCGGGATCTGTCGCCAGCATGTTGCGCAGGGCATCGCGTGGCAACTCGATAATACCGTCGATCGCGGCATCTCTCGTGACGGGCTGCTCGGATACCGGCCAGTCGCTGCGTTGAACCCAGGTGCCGCCGTTGTCCCATTCCAGACGGCCGCCGGGTGGCAGTACTTTGATATCGCGAAAAGGCGTGTCTTCGTTCAAAAACAGACCGAGCCGGTAAAACACGCTGAGCGCGCGGTCATCCAGGCTACAGTCTGCACCCATGGCGATCAGTTGCAGGATCGACGGCGACAGCAGCAGGCGATTTCCGCTGACCCAGTAAAACAGGCTGAAAAAGCCCAGCGGATCGACATGAGCCGTGAGCCTGTCATCGCGCCAATGCCACCGGGCGAACACGCCTTCGTCCTGACCCGTGACCGGGTTGTGTATGGGGCTGCCCAGTTCACAGTTGGCCCGTCCCTCGAACTGCGGCTGTCCCGCGTCGAGATCAACACAGACAAACGGCGGCTCGCCGTAATACAATGGCCAGCCGCGAGCACCATCACCGAGGTTCGAACTATCCGAATACCGCTTCAACACAACCGCCTCATACGATCTGGCTGGCCCTTATCTGACCGAGGAGACGGCCCCAAACCAACACTCCTGCCCCGACTTGTGCGCACCGGAGTCATTGTCTCTTGTGAACTGTGCCCCTGCAGACACGTTGCACCATATAGAACCGGAAAAACATGGCATCAGTTGGGCGCGGCGAAGGTAACAAAAAAATGTCACGCAAAGGGCAAAAAACCGCGCCGTGCGTATTGAGGTCCCTGAGAATCTCCACTAAGTACCCCCCATTGGCGCGGGATGGAGCAGCCCGGTAGCTCGTCAGGCTCATAACCTGAAGGTCGTAGGTTCAAATCCTACTCCCGCAACCAATATTCGCGAAGTATCGCTTTCAGAAAGACCCGCCCTCCCGGCGGGTCTTTCTGCATTTGGGGGGATGTCCCCTTGCTCTATCCCTGTTCAAATTCGTGTTCCGCCAGCTTTGCGAAGAAGACTATTTGCGTCGGTAGAAGGGAAGAGAGTTTAGCACAGGGGCGGGTCAGCGGTTCAGCGCCCGGTTCGAGCGTCTCCCATTGTAATGCGCCTCACCGTATCTGCCCCCGCAGCAGCCAAACGAAAAACACGCCGCCGATCAGTCCCGTAACGATGCCGATGGGCATATCGTCGGGGGCCATGATGGTTCTGGCCACGATGTCCGCCCATAAGAGGAACACGGCGCCGCATAGGGCTGAGATAGGGAGCAGGCGGCGGTAGTCGCCGCCGACCAAGAGGCGCACGATGTGGGGGATCATCAGGCCGACGAAGCCGATCACGCCTGAGAAAGCGACCATGACCCCCGTGATCAGGGCGCCAATGACGAAGATCGTGAGCCGGAAACGCGCCACGGGGATGCCGAGGGTGGTGGCGGTTTCATCGCCGACGGTCATGGCGTTCAGATGGCCTGACCTGAGCCAGAGATAGGCGCCGCAACCCAGTAGGATCACGGCGGGGTAGATGAGTTGGTTCCATCCCGCCAAGCCGAGGCCGCCGAGCATCCAGAACACCACCGTATGTGTGGCCCGTGGATCGCCAAGGAAGATCAGCACATTGGCGGCGGACATGACGATGAAGGACACGGCGACGCCGGCCAAGACCAGCCGGTCGGCGCTGGTGGCGGCTGCGAATTGCGTGACGGCGAGAACGATCAAGATCGCACCCAGCGAGCCGAGGAAGGCGAGCAGGGGGACGGTCAGCCCTCCGAGGAACAGCCCCGTGTGCAGCAGGGCCAGAATGGCGCCGAATGCGCCGCCTGCCGAGATGCCCAGCAGATGCGGGTCTGCTAGCGGATTGCGGGTGACGGCCTGAAGGCTTGCGCCGACGATCGCCAATCCCGCGCCGACGAGACAGGCGAGGATGGCCCTCGGCAGGCGGATGTTCCAGACGATGGCCTCCCGCCCGCCGGACCAGTCCACGGCCACGGCGCCGGGGGCGGCCTTGTTGGCCAAGATTCCCCAGACGGTTTTGACGGGGACCACGACGGCCCCCACGCTCACCGCAATCGACAGCGATGCCAGCAGGATTGCGATGCCGAACAGGCAAGTGATCCACACCCCCCGCGTGGGTTTCCGAGGCGCTATCGATCGCGGTTTAAACGTCATGAATGCTCACTGCCCCGAAACGCGGTGGCGAGGGTTTTGACCGCTTCGATGTTGCGCGGGCCGGGTGTGGCCTCGACATATTCCAGCACGACGAAACGGTCGTTGCGCACGGCATCGATGTCGGCGAAGGCGGGGTTCTCCATCATGAAAGCGCGCTTTTGATCGGCGGTGACTTCGCCATAATTGACGATCACGATGACTTCGGGATCGCGCGCGACCACGGCCTCCCAACCGACGGTGGCCCAGCTTTTCTCAAGGTCGTTCATGATGTTCGTGCCCCCCGCGGCCTCGATCAAGGCGTTTGGCATGGCATAGGCCCCGGCGGTGAAGGGCACATCTTCGCCGCTGTCATAGACAAAGACGCGGGGGGCGGTCTCAAGCGGGGGCAGCGCCGCTAGGAATGCGTCGAGTTCAGCTTGGTAGCCTTCGATCAAACTTTCCGCGCGATCCGAGACGTCGAAGATCGTGCCGAGATTGCGCATGTCGTTATACATATCCTCCATCGAGGATGGGGCTTTTTGACCGATATGGATGCAGCTTTCGGTGAGTTCATAGACTTGAATGCCGAAGGGGGCGAGCGTTTCTGGCGTCACTTCGCCGCCGACCTTCATGCCGTAGTTCCAACCGGCAAAGAAGAAGTCTGCATCCGCCCCGATCAGCACCTCCCGCGAGGGGTATTTCGACGACAGTTCCGGCAGCGCTGCGACACCTGCGGTCATCTCTTGGTCCAGTTTGTTCCAGCCCGAGATGCCGGTATAGCCCACCATGCGGTCTGCGAGGCCGAGCACCAGCATCATCTCAAGCAGGTTCACGTCATTGGCGACCGCGGCTTGGGGTGGGTGATCGAAGGTGACTTCGCGGTCGCAGCTTTGCACGGTGGTCTGGGCGAAGGCCGATCCGGCGATCATCAGGGCGGCGAGAGTGGTGAGAGTAAGTTTCATAAGAGTTTTCCGTTTCAATCTGGAAGGGCAAAAGAGAAATGCGCCGCGCCGCTGGGGGTGAGCCGCTCGCGCTGCGCGTCGACGCGAAATGTTCTTGAGACGAGATCATCGGTCAGAACCGTATTTGGCGGGCCGAAGCCCTGCGGATAGCCGTCTTTCAGCACCAGCACCTCGTCACAGATGCCATCGGCCATATTGAGATCATGAAGCGAGACGACGATGGTCATGTTCAATCCGCGGATCAGGGACACGATTTCAAGCTGGTGGCGTATATCGAGGTGGTTGGTCGGCTCATCCAGGACCAAGACCTGCGGCTCCTGCGCCAAGGCGCGGGCGACCATGACGCGCTGCCTTTCCCCGCCCGAAAGGGTGCCGACATCGCGGTGGGCGAGGGGGTGCAGGCTGAGCCGGTCCAAGACGCGGTCGATGATCTGCTCGTCCTTGCGGCTGGATGACGAAAACGCCGCGCGATGAGGCGTGCGGCCAAGGCGGACGATCTCCAAGACCGTCAGCCCAAAGGACGGCGTCTGTTCTTGCAAGACAGCGGCGATGCGCCGCGCGGCGGCACGGGCGGAGAGGGACCAAATATCCTGCCCGCCCACATGGATCGATCCCGTTTGGGGCGGTTGAAAACGGTAGAGCAGACGTAAAAGGGTGGATTTGCCCGCGCCATTCGGCCCCAACACGCCCAGAACGCCGCCCGCTGCGACGGTAAAGGACGTAGGGTGCAGAACCGGCTGGCCCGATTTTCCCGGCGCCCAGCTTACATCCTTTACTGCAAGGTCGGCGGCTCTCATGAGACGCGCAGGTGGCTGGGTTTCAGCTCGATCATCGCCGCGGGCACCCGCGCAAGGGTGGATTTGCGCAGTTTGCCGGGGCGGTCCAGCGAAGAGCACCAGCCGTCATTCAATGTGGCATAACGCTGGGCGAAGGCCACAAGGTCGTCGATGTCTTCGTCAGGGTCGATGTCGCCAAAGAGGTAGGTCGCCTTTTTGCTGGCGTGATAGGCCACCGTGCAGGGGCGGTCGCAGCCCGCCATACAGGCCACGCCCGCGATCTCGAAACCCTCAGGGATCGCCGCGCCGGCTGCCGCGATTGCGGCGCTCAGCCTCTGGATTAGGTCAAAGCCCGGCCGGCAATCCTTGCCCTTGTGTTTGCATGAGGTGCAAACCGTAATCCTGTGGTTTTGATGCGTATCCATGTCGCCCTCCGCGATCGCGCGGGGGATCGAGCAGCCATGTTCTACAGCAAGGGAGTTTCCCTGTCGCCATCATGTTCTCCTAACCAGACACCCCGTCTGGGTTGAGTTGCAATTACGGCCCTCTCGGTGCCGGTGATGGCAGGTCTCCTGACTCGCGGATCGACGCTCGCCCGAACCTTCCCAAGCCTAAAGCTCAGTGGTTTTGCCGGGGTCGCTCACCGCTCACAGTTGCGGGGGCAGTTACGGTTTCGGCGCGCGCTGCTTGCCTTACCGTATTCCCTTTTCATCCCAGACGCCGCTGCGGCGGCTGGAAACCATCGCCATGATCTGTGGCCGAAGAGCCATGCCGGGTCAAGCTGCTATCCCGCCTGTCGCTCCGGCCCATCGCGCCGGGCGCGTAGCATATCGAGGCTCCGGTTCAGTTCGGGGTTGGTCATATCGCGGGCGATGACGACAATGCGGGACTGCCGGTCGTCCTTTGGCCAGTCGCGCAGGGGGACGGGCGGATCGAAAAGATGCTGCACGCCGTGAAAGACAAAGGGGATGGGGACGTCTTCCAGATGCACGATGCCTTTGACCCGCAAAAGATCGGACCCGCGCAGCCTGACCAGCGTGTCGAGCCAAAGGTCGAAAGCCTCGGCCGGGATCGGTGCGTCTAGAACGATGGAGGCCGACCCGATCCGCGCATCATGTTGGTGGGTTTGCATCATGGGGGCGGATGCCGTGGGCGCGGCGAAGCCCGAGAGGTTGTCAAGCGGATCGGACTTTTCGACGGGCGTGAGCCATTCCATAACGTTGCTCGCATCAACCGCCCGCCGCATACCGCTGAGCCCCCAGAGCGATGCAACCGGGATAAGCCCGCGTTCGGCCTTGATGATGCGCGCCGTTTGATTGAGGTCGCGCAGCCTGCCTTCAAAGGCGGCAAGCGCTTGCTGGGTCACCAAGTCGGATTTGCTGAGCACCAGCAGATCGGCCATCGCCACCTGCGAGACGGCTTCGAACTGCTGATCCAGCGTGTCCGGCCCATTCGCGGCATCGACGACCGTCACAACCCCGTCCACGCGGAATTTGCGGGCCAGATAGGGATCGGCCAAAAAGGTCTGGAGAATGGGGCCGGGATCGGCCAGCCCCGTCGTCTCGATCACAACGCGGTCGAATTGCACGCGCCACGTCTGCCTGCGGCGCTTGAGGTCTTGCAGCGTCCGCGACAGATCCCCCCTGATCGAGCAGCACAGACAGCCCGATTGCATGAGAATGACCTCTTCGTCGGCGGTTTCGATCAGATCGTGGTCAAGCCCGGCCTCGCCGAATTCATTCACGACGACTGCGATTTTGGGAGCCTCTTCGCTTGCGACGATGTGATTGAGCAGCGTGGTTTTCCCCGCGCCGAGGAAGCCGGTCAGCAGGGTGACGGGAATGCGTTTGTCGGTGGCGGGCATGGTTTGCGGGCTCTGCTATGGATTATTTCAGAAACGTTATAACATCACAATATGAGGTGCAACCCGTAGGCCGGTGCCCCGAGCTTGCCAAATCCATGCGCTCAGCGCCTAAATTTTGGCAGGTCCACCTCAAACCGCCCAATCGAAGGGCGTTGTTGCTGCGCCGCAGAAAGCGACCTTGGGTTAGGGCTTGTTCCAACGCGCCCTGAAATTGAGGCTGCAGAGGCCTCGCTATGGGGCGGCGCCAAGGGAGTTGTCCGGCAAGGGGGCATCCGCGCGCGATAACAATAAACGCTGTGTGGAAGAGGCATCATCGCGTCTTTGCTTTTCCGCACACCAAACGGGGATACCGTCATGAAATTTTCCACCAAACGCACAGTCACGGCGACCGCTGCCCTTCTGCTCGCAGGTTCAGCCGCCGCTGCAGCCTGCGACGATCCGATCAAGGTTGGCGTGCTGCACTCCCTCTCGGGGACGATGGCCATTTCCGAGACGACATTGAAAGACACGATGGAGCTTTTGATCGCGCAGCAGAACGCCGCGGGCGGCTTGCTGGGATGTGAGATCGAAGCGGTCGTCGTTGACCCGGCTTCCGACTGGCCGCTGTTCGCAGAAAAGGCGCGTGAGCTTCTCACCGTCTCGGAGGTGGATGTCATCTTTGGCTCTTGGACCTCGGTCTCGCGCAAATCCGCGCTGCCCGTTCTGGAAGAGCTGAACGGCCTGATGTTCTACCCCGTCCAATATGAGGGCGAGGAAAGCTCGCGCAATGTGTTCTACACCGGTGCGGCCCCGAACCAGCAGGCGATTCCGGCCACCGATTATTTCCTTGAGGAACTGGGCGTCGAGAAATTCGCGCTGCTGGGCACTGACTATGTCTATCCCAGAACCACCAACAACATTCTTGAGCAATATCTGCTGGATAAGGGCATTCCCGAAGAGAACATCTTCGTCAACTATACGCCTTTCGGCCATTCCGACTGGTCCACGATCGTGTCGGATGTAGTCGAACTGGGCGCGGATGGCTCGCAGGTGGGCGTGATCTCAACCATCAATGGCGATGCGAATATCGGCTTCTACAAAGAACTGGCCGCGGCGGGCATCTCTGCCGATGACATTCCGGTCGTCGCCTTCTCGGTCGGGGAAGAAGAGCTTTCGGGCCTCGATACCGCTGACCTCGTGGGCCATCTCGCGGCTTGGAACTACTTCCAATCGGCTGAATCCGAGCAAAATGACGAATGGGTCGCCGCTTGGAAAGAGGCGATGGGCGAAGACCGGGTAACCAATGACCCGATGGAGGCGCATTACATCGGCTTCAACATGTGGGTAAACGCGGTCACCGAAGCGGGCACCACCGATGTGGATGCGGTGCGTGTGGCGATGTATGGGCAGGAATTCCCGAACCTCACCGGCGGGACAGCTGTCATGCTGCCCAATCACCACCTCGCCAAGCCTGTGTTGATCGGTGAAATCACCGAAGACGGCCAATTCGACATCATCAGCCAGACCGAAGAAGTGCCGGGCGATGCATGGACGGATTTCCTGCCTGAATCGGCGGTTCTGGTCTCCGACTGGAAAGACCTCGAATGCGGCATGTACAACAAAGAGACCGAGACCTGCGTTCAGTTGACTTCGAACTACTGAACCCAAGCGCCGGGCGCGTTTTCAGCCGTGCCCGGCATCCGTTTTGACCACTCCCTCTCCGAAAGCCCCATACCTCATGGTTCGAATGCTGCTCAGCCTGATGTGCTTGCTGGCCTCTGTCGGTTTTGCATCCGCTCAGGACCTCCAGTCCCTTTTGCAGACCCACGAAGCAGAGGTGATCAAACCCTCGCGTAAATCGGTCGGTGTCCTATTGGACGATCTGGTGGCCTCGGGCCTGCCGCAGGTGCCAGCCTTTCTGGAGCAATGGGCCGAGCGGAACGTCTGGCAAGACGATACCTCGGGCCTGTTCTACTTTGGGGCCGAGGCGGATGATACGCTCGCGCTGCGCGACATAGATACGGGCGAAGAGGCCACTGCGCCCTCGGATGGGTTCAGCCAATTGCGCCCCAATGGCGGCGTGCGGCGGGTCATCGGCACGGCCTTGGTGCAGTTTCAACTGTCCGATCCCGATCCTGCGCGCCGCCGCGCCGCGCTTGAAAGCATCGCGCGCCGCAGCGATGCCAGCCAGCTTGGCCCGCTCGTGGCCTCACTTGATGGAGAGGATGATCCCGCCCTGCGCGCCCGGAAGGCGCAATTGGCCAATTTCCTGACCGCGCGCTTTGGGCAGGCGGCTGATGAGCGCATTCGCGCGATTGAAAGCCTTTCCTCTGACCCCTCCCTCGAAGCGCGGGCGGTGCTGAGCCAGATCCTCTCGGCCAAGACCGGCGTGGCCGAACAGCAGCCCGAGGGCAACATCGCCCGCATTCTTGATCCAATGGCAGCACCCTTAGCAAGCTATGAGACGCTGGTGGAGGCGGGCCTCGCCCCTGGGATCGTGCCACACGGCGAGATACGCGCGGCGCTGGAAGCCAAGATCGTCGATGGCCGCGTGGGCGGCGTCCCTCTGGCGCAATTGGATGACCCGGCGCGCCGGGTGGATGCCTATCGCGCGCTTGCCGAGGTAGGCAGCGTGCCGCCTCTGGTGACGCAGGATGATATCGATACCGCTCTGCAGAACGCGGTCTTCTATGAGCGCTACGCAGAGGAGGACGCCGCGATCACCGACGCGGCCCGCGCCACGCTCGACGCGGTCGAAACGCGGGTTGGCTGGGCGCAGACGTTGGATTTGACACTCGACGGTCTTTCGCTGGCCTCGATCTATTTCCTCGCCGCGATTGGGCTCGCGATCACCTTTGGGCAGATGGGGGTCATCAATATGGCCCATGGCGAGTTCATCATGATGGGCGCCTATACGGGCTATGTCGTGCAACTCGTCATCCCCGACTACACGATGTCGCTTCTGATCGCGCTGCCGCTGGCCTTTGCCGTGACCTTTGGCGCGGGCGTCGCGATGGAGCGGCTGGTGATCCGCCATCTCTACCATCGCCCGCTTGAAACCCTCTTGGCGACCTTCGGCATCTCGATCGCCCTGCAGCAGATCGCCAAGAACATCTTTGGCACGCAGGCCCGCCCGCTGACATCGCCCGAATGGCTGCGCGGGGCGCTGGTGATTTCGGATGTGGTTCAGATCAGTTTCATCCGCATCGCCATTTTCGTGCTGGCGCTGATCTTTCTGTTCTTGCTGCTGTATATTCTCAAGCGTACGCGCCTTGGCTTGGAGGTGCGCGCGGTGACGCAGAACCCCGGCATGGCGGCCTCAATGGGGATCAACCCGGACCGCATCAACATGATGACCTTCGGGCTGGGCTCCGGCATCGCCGGGGTCGCGGGCGTCGGCATCGGGCTTTATGCGCAGGTCACCTCCGAGATGGGCACGAATTACATCGTGCAAAGCTTCATGACCGTCGTGGTGGGCGGTGTCGGGTCGGTCTTCGGCACGCTGGCGGGCGCCGGTCTGATCGGTTTCCTGCAAAAGGGGATCGAGTGGTTGAACCCCTCCAATACGCTGGCGGCCCAGACCTACATGATCCTTTTCATCATCCTGTTCATTCAATTCCGGCCCAAGGGCATTGTCGCCCCCAAAGGCCGGGCAGCGGCGGATTGAGCCATGACCCAGACGCACAGCCAACGCAGTTCCTTCATCGGGCGCAATCCTTCGGTTCTCTACTTCCTCGCCGCGCTGGGCCTGTTCACGGCCCTTGTCACGGTGATGTCCGAAGCGGTGGGCACCGGGCTTGTCTCGACCTCTTTCGTCAAGACGCTGGGCAAAACCCTTTGCCTGTGCCTCGTGGCCATCGCGATGGATGTGGTCTGGGGCTATTGCGGTATCCTCAGCCTTGGGCATTTCGCCTTTTTCGGGATCGGGGGCTACGCCATCGGGATGTGGCTCATGTATGCGCGCACCGAAATCATCGTGGCCGACAGCCTCGCCGGTCAGACCATCCCGCCCACGCCGCAGGAGATATCGGACGCCATCGGAAACCAGATTTTCGGCGTTGTCGGCTCATCCGACTTTCCGCTGATCTGGGCCTTTGCGGACAGTCTGTGGATTCAATTGGCCTTCGTCGTGCTGATCCCCGGCGCGCTGGCGCTGATCTTTGGCTGGCTTGCGTTCCGCAGCCGCGTCAATGGGGTCTACCTGTCGATCCTAACCCAAGCGATGACACTGGCGCTGGCGCTTTACCTCTTCCAGAACGACAGCGGGCTGCGGGGCAACAACGGCCTGTCGGGCCTGCAAAACATCCCCGGCTTCGCCGACAGCGGGCAAGACATGGTGTCCATCGTCTTCTTCCTCGCCTCCGCCTTGGCGCTCGCATTGGGCTATCTGTTCTTCGCTTGGATCACCGACAGCAAGCTGGGCAATATCATCCAAGCCATCCGCGACGATGAATCGCGCGTCCGCTTCCTCGGCTATCATGTGGAAAGCTATAAGCTCTTCGTCTTTACCATCACCGCCATCGTCGCAGGCATCGCAGGCGCGCTCTATTACCCTCAGGCGGGCATCATCAACCCGGCTGAGATCGCGCCCATCGCCTCGATCTATCTCGCGGTCTGGGTCGCCATTGGCGGGCGAGGCCGGCTTTACGGGGCGGTCATCGGGGCGGCGGTGGTCTCGCTCCTGTCCAGTTGGTTCACGGGGGGCGGCGCGCCCAGCATCGATCTGGGGGTCTATACGATCCATTGGGTCGACTGGTGGCTGGTGCTGCTTGGCCTGAGCTTCGTACTTATCACGCTGTTTGCGCCCAAGGGCATCGGCGGCCTCTTTGACAAACTGGTGCGCAAGTCATGACTTCTCTTTTGGAAATGTCCGGAATCTCGAAATCCTTTGACGGATTTCAGGCGATCAAGAACCTCAGCCTCCAGATCGGGGAGCCGGAGTTGCGCGCCGTCATCGGCCCCAATGGGGCGGGCAAAACCACCTTCATGGATATCATCACCGGCAAGACGAAGCCGGATGAGGGCTATATTCGTTTCGGCGAAGACAGCCGCTCGCTCATCGGCCTGTCGGAAAACCAGATCGCCATGCTGGGGATCGGGCGGAAGTTTCAAAAGCCCACGGTTTTCGAGGCGCAAAGCGTGCGCGAAAACCTTGCCATGGCGCTCAAGAACCCGCGGGGCACCTTCTCGGTCTTGTTCTATCGCAAGAGTGCCGAGGGGGCGGCGCGGCTGGAACAGATCGCCGATGAGATCAACCTGACCGCCCATCTCTTCCGCCCTGCCGGAGAGTTGAGCCACGGGCAAAAACAATGGCTGGAGATCGGGATGCTGCTTGCGCAATCGCCGCGCCTGCTGCTGGTGGATGAGCCCGCCGCGGGCATGACCGCGCATGAGCGCGAGCACACCACCGACATCCTGAAGAGGGCGGCCGAGACCCGCGCGGTTATCGTGGTGGAGCATGATATGGAGTTCGTGCGGCGGCTGAACTGCAAGGTGACCGTATTGCACGAAGGATCGGTGCTCGCCGAAGGGTCACTGGATCATGTGACCAACAATCAGACTGTAATTGACGTTTATTTGGGGCGCACCGATGCTGGAGATTGAGAACCTGAGCCTGAAATACGGGCAATCCCAAATCCTGCACGAAATCACGTTGAACGCGCCCGTGGGGCAGGTGACCTGCGTGACCGGCACGAACGGGGTCGGTAAGACCAGCCTGCTGAAGGCCATCGCCGGGCGGCACCCTTTTTCGGGCGGGCGGATCAGGCTTAATGGGGAGGAGTTGCAGCCGGGACGTGCGGCACTCTCGGCCAAGGCGGGCGTCGGATATGTGCCGCAGGGGCGTGAGATTTTTCCACTGATGACTGTGCAAGAGAACCTTGAGACGGGCTTTGCCTGCCTGCCCAAGTCCGAGCGCAGGATCCCGGACGACATTTTCGATCTCTTCCCCGTCCTCGCTGAGATGAAGACCCGGCGCGGGGGCGACCTTTCGGGCGGGCAACAACAGCAGCTTTCCATTGCCCGCGCACTCATCGCGCGGCCCAGCGTGCTGCTGTTGGACGAACCCACCGAGGGGATTCAGCCCAATATCATCCAGATGATTGGCCGCACGATCCGGCTTCTGCGGGATCGGGGGGAGTTGGCCATCGTGCTGGTCGAGCAGAACTTCGATTTTGCCTATAACAACGCGGATCATTTCCACGTCATGCAGCGTGGCCGGATCACCCAATCGATCCCAAAGTCCGAAGCGAAACGAGAGCAGCTTTTGGATGCGCTTGCGCTCTAGCTGACCCCTCAAAACGGGATCGCGCAGGACTCCGGATGGGGGTTTAGGCGCGGAAACCTCCTATTATTGTGGGGGCGCGTGGCAGCAAAGTCTTGACTTCCCGACCGTCAAACGGTGTACCTGCGCGAAACCTGAAATAGCCCTAGGAAGGGACCATCATGCACGCCTATCGCAGCCATACCTGTGCCGATCTGAGCCTTGAGAACAAGGGTGACACCGTGCGCCTGTCCGGCTGGGTGCACCGGGTGCGGGACCACGGCGGTGTGCTGTTTTTGGACCTGCGCGACCATTACGGGATCACTCAGGTCATCTGCGACCCTGACAGCCCGGCCTTCGCCGAGATGGAAAAGGTCCGTGCGGAATGGTGCGTGCGCATTGATGGCACCGTAAAGGCGCGGGACGAGAGCCTTGTGAACCCCAAGTTGCCCACGGGCGAGATCGAAGTCTACGCGCGCGACATCGAAATCTTGGGTTCTGCCGCGGAACTGCCGCTTCAGGTCTTCGGCGATCAGGAATACCCCGAGGAGACGCGTCTGCGCTATCGCTACCTCGACCTGCGCCGGGAGAAGATGCAAAAGAACATGGCGCTGCGCTCTGACGTGGTGGCCTCGATCCGCAAGCGCATGTGGGATCAGAACTTCCGCGAGTTCCAGACGCCGATCATCACCGCCTCCTCCCCCGAGGGCGCGCGCGACTTCCTCGTGCCGTCGCGTCTGCATCCGGGCAAGTTCTACGCCCTGCCGCAGGCGCCGCAGCAGTTCAAACAGCTGCTCATGGTCTCGGGCTTTGACAAATACTTCCAGATCGCGCCCTGCTTCCGCGACGAAGACCCGCGCGCCGACCGCTCGCCCACCGATTTTTACCAGCTCGACATGGAGATGTCCTTTGTCACGCAGCAGGACGTCTTCGACACGATCCAGCCGGTGATCGCAGGCATCTTCGAAGAGTTCGGCGGCGGCAAGAAGGTCGACGAGACTTGGGAGCAGATTTCCTATAAGGATGCCGCGCTGTGGTATGGCTCCGACAAGCCCGACCTGCGCAATCCGATCAAGATGCAGGTGGTGAGCGAGCACTTCCGCGATTCCGGCTTCGCGATCTTTGCCAAGCTGCTTGAGCAAGAGGGCACCGAAATCCGCGCCATTCCCGCGCCCACAGGCGGCAGCCGAAAGTTCTGCGACCGCATGAACGCCTTCGCGCAGAAAGAAGGGTTGCCCGGCATGGGCTATATCTTCTGGCGCGATCAGGGCAACGGAATGGAGGCGGCAGGCCCGCTGGCCAAGAACATCGGGCCCGAGCGCACCGAAGCGATCCGCCAGCAGTTGGGTCTGGGCGTCGGCGATGCGGCCTTCTTCCTCGGCGGCAAGCCGAAGAGCTTCGAGGCCGTCGCAGGCCGCGCGCGTAACGTCATCGGCGAGGAGTTGAACCTCACCGACAAAGAGCGTTTCGCCTTTGCATGGATCGTGGATTTTCCGATTTACGAGCGCGACGAAGAGACCGGCAAGATCGACTTCGAACACAACCCCTTCTCCATGCCCCAAGGCGGGATGAAGGCGCTGGAGGGTGATCCGCTCAAGGTGCTGGGCTACCAGTATGACCTCGCCTGCAACGGCTACGAACTGGTTTCGGGCGCGATCCGGAACCACAAGCCCGAGATCATGTTCAAAGCCTTTGAAATCGCGGGCTACGGCGAAGACGAGGTGCGCAAACGTTTCGGCGGCATGGTCAACGCCTTCCAATACGGCGCCCCGCCCCACGGTGGCTGTGCTGCGGGCATCGACCGTATCGTCATGCTGCTGGCCGAAGAGCAGAACATCCGCGAAGTCATCCTCTTCCCGATGAACCAGCGTGCCGAAGACCTGATGATGAACGCCCCCTCCGAGCCCAGCAGCGATCAGCTGATGGAACTGGGGCTGCGGGTCATTCCGCAGGAGTGATCCTGTCTGAATGAAGTCTCGCCCCCGGCTCAGTCGGGGGTGATATTGCCCGGTAGGATGCCCAGCACCAGAACCGGGCAGCCGCCGCTGCGCCCGGCGGCGATGCGGCTGATCAGCTTGTGGGTGCCGGTGGTGCTGGCCCCGAATTTCGCGCTGACGGTCTTGTCGGTCTCATTGCCGAATTTGTCCAAGCAATTGCCGAGCGATTTGAAAAAGTCGTTCGACAGTTCGCGCGTCACGATGACGCCCACGTCGATCACCCCCGCTTCGAAGAAGCTGCGAAAGGCGTATAGGTCGCGGTCGTAGGTCTGGTCCTTGCTGTTCCACTCATAGTCGAACGCCACCCGGCCACGCCAGAAATCGACCATATGATTGTGGATGAAGTCTTCGCGGATGATGCGGTCGACTTCGGGCGCGCTGTCGCCCTTGCCCGCGGTGAGCTGCACCAGCAGGTCGGCCTTGATGCGCACCTCTTCGTGGAAATTCTCGGCTGCCGCATATTGCGCGAAACGGGTGGTGGCCGACATGCGGTTGCCCCCCGGCGCGCGGATTTCATCGCGGCTGATGGTGAATTGGCGCAGCACGCGGATGATCGCGGCCAGTTCCTCGGGCGCGCGCTGTTGCAGCACGGCGGCGGCGCTGCGGTAGCTGGTGACGGAATAGCGGTCGCGCAGATCGACGGGCAGCAGGTCTTCGACAAGCCTTTCGTCGTCGAAAACCGCGTCGTCAATGCGCCGCGCCAGATTACTCAGCCGCGACACTGGAATTGTAGCTGTAGGTCTTCCAATCGGGCTTGTAATCCGCCTCGGCCTGATTGCCCCAAACGGTCCAACCCTCTCGTACCCCACGCCCAAAGAGTTCGAGGTAGGGGCCCCAAGAGCAGCTTTCGATCAGGTCATATTGCTCATCCGGCTTGCGCGAATGCTCGCGCTTGCGGGTTTGCAGCATGTTCACCTGCCGCCGCCCGGCGTCGAGCGTGCGCACGTTCTTACCACGCACGCCGAAAAGCAAAATCTCGGTCACATTGCGGAAGTAAAACCCCACGCCGCGCCCATCACTGCCGCCATCCTTGCGGATTTTGTGCCAGATGATGTTGGATTTATACTCAAACCCCCAAGCCTTGAGCACCTGCAACCCTTCGGGCAGGAGGGCATTTGGCACCCACATGTAGCAATGCGCGCGGTCTTCGAGGTGATCGGCCACGGGCAGGGCGCAGATATCCTCAACCGTCATCGTGGGATAACGGGCCAAGCGCTTATGCTCGGGCGCGACCTTTCCGGTGCGGTTGGTAAAGCGCCACGGCGGGTCCGCCATGACGCATCCAAACCGGTCTTTGCCCAGAAAGTCGCGTAGGTCTTGTGATGGATTATCGCTCATATCCAATATATTGCGTTCCCTCGGGCTTTCTTGCAACCGCAACCTGCCCGGCGGGGCTGGATATCCACAAGAACGTTAAGGGAACACATCTAGCAGGGAAGAGCGGCTTGGGTCAATCCTCAAGGCTGTCTTCGCGCTTTTCCTCGATGAGTTTGGCTTCCTTTTCCTTACGCTTCAGGAACTTGTCGCCGAAGGCCTCGTTCTGTTCCTCGCCGATAACCTTTTTCGCGCGGGTGAAAAGCTCGTCTTCTTCCTCATCCATGTGATGCTCGTAATCGTGCTTGAGCTGCTTGAAACGAGTCAGCCAAGCCGACGAGGACATATCGGTTTCGCGCAATTCCTCCATGATGTCGTCGAGCTGTTGGTGCTCATGCACCGAATGACGGGCGTGATCTTGGCCCCATGTCTCGGACATTAGTGTGGAATAAAAGGTCTCTTCCTCGGCGGCGGCGTGGGATTTCACATCATGGTAAAAGCGGTCCCAAGCTTTGCGGCGCTCGGCGCTGTCGCCTGCGGTATCGGCAATGGTGTTCAGCAGGGCGCGGTGTTCATCATGATCTTCTTTGATCGCGTCATAGATGGAGGGCATGGGAAAATCCTTTGGTGTTACCTGTGGCTAACGCCGCAGCCACCGGCAGGTTCCCGCCTTAGAAGACCGTGCCCTGCGCCGCTTGGCTGGCAACCTCTTGGAACAGCCCGCCGGTTTGCGCGTGAAATGCTGCCAATGCGACGACCACCAGCCCAAGCGCATTCGCGCCCACAACGATCCAGTCGACCGGCTTTGCGGCTGTCGCGCTGTCCTTGGTGTGCTGGCTCATCTCACCCTCCCGGGCCTTTGCGGTTGCGACGATGCTGAAGGCTGATTGTGGCATCAATGTGTAGCTTGGAGGCTGAGACTGGGGTCTGATGCGATTATTTCAAGTTTATTCAGCTTGGCGGCTCGAAAACGCCGGTGCATAACTTTTCCATGAACAGTAAATCTGACCCGCGCCCCGTTGGGCCCCTTGTTGAGAATTGGTCCGAGCCGCCGCGCCCGGCGGGTGAGGTGCTCACCGGCCGTCATGTAGTGTTGGAACCGCTTTCGGCCGAGAAACACGCGGCGCTGCTCTATCCCGCCTATCTGGGGGAGGATCACGTTTGGGATTATCTCCCCTACGGGCCATTCTCGTCGGCGGCGCAGTACCACCGTTGGGTGCGCGACAATGCGGGAAAGGCCGATCCCTATTTTATAGCGGTGAAAGACCGCGCCCGGGATCAATGGCTGGGCGTGGCGAGCTTCCTGCGGATCAAGCCCGAGGCGGGCAGTATCGAAGTGGGCCATATCAACTTCAGCCCCGCGCTTCAGCGCACCCCGGCGGCGACCGAGGCGATATTCCTGATGATGCAATGGGCCTTTGGGGCGGGCTATCGCAGGTTCGAGTGGAAGTGCGACGCGCTCAACCGTCCGTCGCGCCGCGCGGCGCAGCGTCTGGGGCTGAGTTATGAGGGCGTCTTTCGGCAGGCGGCCATCGTCAAAGGACGCAACCGCGACACGGCTTGGTTCGCCGCGATCGACACGGAATGGCCCGCGCTGAAAGAGGCGTTCGAGGTCTGGCTTGCCCCCGGCAATTTCGACGGGCAGGGGCAGCAGAAAGAGCGGCTTGGCGATCTGACCCGCCTTGTCCGGGTGGCGGGGGATCCGACGCTTTAACCCGTCAGGCTAGATCGCCAGCTTTTCAGCAAGGCGGTGCTGGATCATCCCGGTGATGGCTGCGGTCTCTGGCCCCGCAGGTTGGCCCAGGGCACGTTTATGGGCCAAGGCGCGGGCAGCTTCTTCCAAACGTTGGTCATTGGCCGAACGGGCCACCCCGCACAGGAATTGCGCGACGTAATCCAGCGTGTGATTGTCGGGCGCGTCCCCCAGCACGTCAGCGATATGGGCAATGTCATCTTGGAAACCGATCCGGTCGGGGGTGACATCCTCATCCGGCAGGATACGCGGCCCCCGGGGGCGGCGGTCGTCGGACAGTGCGGCGAGGATGGCTTGCTGAAAGGAGGACAGCGAGGTGATCGGCTTGGACAGGAACCCATCCACCCCCGCCGCGCGGGCGTCAGGCTCCATATGGCTGTCGCCAGAGATGGCGATGATCGCCTCGACCCGCGGTGTGCTTTGCATGAGTTCGGCAATCAGGTCCAACCCGCTGCCGTCAGGCAGGCCAAGGTCGACCAGCGCCACGCTGGGGCGGTAGACCTGCAAATGCCGCCGGGCCGAGCGCAGGCAGTCCGCCCGTCTGATCCGCGCGCCCGAGCGCAGGCAGAGCAGGCGCATCGCCTCACAGGCGAAACGGCTGTCTTCGACCACCAGAACGGTAAGGCCTAGCAGAGGCCGCTCCGCCGTGGGGGTGAGGGTCGGTCTTTCAAAGGGGTCGGTATCGTCCATCATCGCCTCCAAGAACAACTGCAGCGCCATCGTTACGCCGCGTTGGCTAATGACGCGTTAACGTGACGCATTGTTGTTTACCGGGGCGGCGGGCATAAAGCTGGCAAATCACGAGGAGCATTCAGGATGATCGGACGTCTTAACCATGTGGCCATCGCGGTGCCGGATCTCGAAGCGGCGGCGGATCAGTATCGCCACGCGCTTGGTGCCAAGGTCGGCGCGCCGCAGGCCGAACCGGACCACGGGGTGACCGTGATCTTCATCGAACTGCCGAACACCAAGATCGAATTGCTGCACCCCTTGGGCGAAGACAGCCCGATCAACGGCTTTCTGGAAAAGAACCCCGCAGGCGGCATCCACCACATCTGCTATGAGGTCGAGGACATCCTCGCCGCGCGGGACCACCTGAAATCCACCGGCGCGCGTGTCTTGGGCTCGGGCGAGCCGAAGATCGGGGCCCATGGCAAGCCGGTATTGTTCCTGCACCCCAAGGATTTCAACGGCGCGCTCGTCGAGCTTGAGGAGGTCTGATCATGGGTATCGTTTCCGGGCTCGTCCTCTTTGCCGTCATCTGGTCGATGACATTCCTGATCGCCCTGCCGATCCGGGTGCAAACCCAAGGCGACGCGGGCGCGGTGGTGCCGGGCACCCATGCAGGCGCGCCCGAGCAGCATCATCTGGGCCGCAAGGCGCTGTGGACCACGCTGGTCGCCGCGATCATCTGGGCGATCAGCGCGACGATCATCCTGTCGGGCTGGATCAGCGTGGCGGATATCGAAGGCTGGCTGCATCCGAATGCGGCACCAACGCATGGTACAGGTGGGTAAAGGTCGCCGCGCCTAGGATCGGGATCAGCAGGTTCAGCAGCGGTACCGAAAGCGGCACCGCCATCAGCACCCCGGCCACCCAGATCGTGCCCGCATGGCGGCGACGCAGGCGCTTGGTCTCGTCCCGCCCGTGGCGGCGCAGCGCGGCGAGGGTGAAATACTCCCGCCCCAGCAGAAACCCGTTCAGCCCCCAGAAGATAAACAGCGCCGCTGGGGCGAAGAGCAGGTAAAGCACCAGCGCCAGCAGGTTCGCCCCCACCAGCACGCCCATGAAATTGACCGTATCGCGGATGGCGTCGCCCATGCTGACTTGGTTCGCGGGGGGCAGATGGGGGTAGTGCACCTCTTCCACCGCATCGGCCACTTCATCCAGAAACATCGAGGTGATCGCCGAGGCCACGGGCACCATCAGGAAGACCGAGAGGACCATCAGCAGGATCAGCGCGCTCCAACTCAGCAGATCGTCGAGCCAGTTGACCTCTCCCAGCACGGGCAGCCAAGCGTCTTCGGGGGTGACCCAGTCCACCAGATAGGCAAAGCCCGCCGTGGCCGCGATCAGCAGCGCCAGCGACAGGCCCACGCCCAAGAGCACCACCTTGCGAAAGCGCGCATCGCCCAATTGGCCAAGCGCCCGGGTGAATGACCTGAGGATCGCGTTTACAGCCATGTGGTGATCCCGTCGATGTCCGGGCGCGGACGCTCCGGCGGCGCGGTGGTTTCGGTGCCAATGTGAATGATGCCCGCGATGCGCTCATGCGAGGCGAGGGCCAAACCCTCTTCCATAAAGCCCCGGTCATGGGCGGGCCAACCGCTCAGCCAATTGGCGCCCCAGCCTGCGGCGAGGGCGGCATTCAGAAGCGCGAGGCAAACCGCCCCGGCGGAATAGGTCTGCTCCAGCGGCGGAATTTTGGGAGAGGGCTTTTGCACCTCGATCACCGCCACGGCAAGGTTGCCCTGATCGAACTGGCCACGCCCCTTGGCGATCTCTTCGGCCCCAAGGCCAAGCGCCGCGCCGCGTGTCTCGACCACCTCGGCCAAACGCGCCATCGCGGCATGGTCGATGACCACGAAACGCCAAGGCTCCAACTTGCCATGATCCGGCGTGCGCGCGGCGGCGGTCAGAAGCGGGCGTAGGGCCTCGGCATCGGGCACCGGCAGGCCCAGTGTCTTGGCCGGGCGCGAGCGGCGGTTTTGCAAAAAGGCGAGGGCGGAAGGGTCAGCTACGGGCATCGGGGTCTCTTACAGGTCCAGTTGCTGCGCCATATCGTCAATCGACTGGCGGAGGAAGGCATCAAAGGCGGGCGAGGGTTGGCGCGCGTTGAGCGACCGCGCCATCGGGGCCGGCGCGTCGATTGCGCTGCCGCTCAGCGCGGCGATCGTGGCATGACCGCAGAAGGGGACATAGGCCTCGGAATAGCCGCCCTCATGCACCAGCACCAGCTTGCCATCGCAAAGCCGCTCGGCGGTGCTGCGAATGCGTTTGGTCATCTCGGCAAAGGTTTCGGCGGTGGCCTGCATCCGTGCCAGTGGGTCGATGATCGCCGCGTCATAGCCGCAGGCGACGATGATCATGTCGGGGGCGAAAGCTTCGATCGCCGGGATCACCACGCGGTCCATCGCATGGAGATAGGCGGTATGGCCCGAGCCTGCGTGCATCGGCAGGTTGATGTTATAGCCTTCGCCCGCCCCGCGTCCGCGATCCTTCAGGCCGCCGGTGTCGATGGGGTAATTCCCCTCTTGGTGGAGCGAGATGGTCAGCACGTCATCGCGGTCATAATAGATCGCCTCGGTCCCGTTGCCGTGGTGCACGTCCCAATCCAGCACGATGACGCGCTTTGCCAGCCCCTTGGCCTGCGCGGCCTCAATGGCGATGGCGATATTGGCGAGAAGGCAGAAACCGTTGGGCAGATCCGGCAGGCAGTGGTGCCCCGGTGGGCGGCTGAGGGCATAGGCATTCTGTAGCTTGCCCCGCGCCACGGCATCGACGGCGGCGATGGACAGCCCGGCAGAGAGCGCGGCCAGTTCATAGCCGCCACGGGCGAAAGGCACCGCATGGCCCAGCTCACCACCCCCCGCATCCGAAAGGCGTTTGAAGTCGTCAAGATAGGTTTCGGGATGCACCCGCGCCAAGGCCTCCCGGTTGGCGGGGGCAGCGCTGCGGGTGTCGAGTTCGGCGAAGAGCCCGGTCACCTCCATCAGGTTCTTCATCCGGCGCTTGGTCTCGGGGTTTTCCGGCAGGCCTCCGGCGGCGAGGGGCTGCACCAGCCCGCCCACCGGCATGGTAAAGACGTAGTTGCCCCCTGCGTGCCAAAAGCAGCGTTCGTCCCAGAAAAAACCTGTGGTCATCTTGTGCTCCCCTTCATCCTTGCGGGGAAGGTGGCGTAGGGCGGCGGGATTGTCCATGGCGCGGGGGGCTCACGCGGGCGGTGGCGCGTGAGGTGGGTGCGGGATTTGGTATTTGAGAAAGGATGAAGGGGGGAAGGGGGCGCTTTGGGTGGAAAGCGTAGGGCTTGGGGTGGCCCTAGCGCCTTTGGGGGGCGCTAGGGGTTTTGGTGGTTAGCCGACCATGCCGACGATCTCATAGGTGCGTTTGAGGATCGGGGCGGTGATCTCGCGCGCTTGTTCCGCACCGCGGGCGAGGATGCGGTCGATCTCGGCCGGATCGGCCATCAGGCGCTGCATTTCGGCGGTGATCGGGCCCATTCTGGAGACGGCCAGTTCCGCCAGCGCAGGCTTGAAGGTGCCGAATTGCTGGCCGCCGACTTCCGCCAGCACCTGATCGACGGATTGGTCGCTGAGGGCGGCGTAGATGTTCACGAGGTTGCGCGCCTCGGGGCGGTCCTTCAGGCCCTCAGCCTCGGACGGGAGGGCGTCGGGGTCGGTCTTGGCCTTGCGGAACTTCTTGGCGATCGTGTCGGCATCGTCGGTCAGGTTAATGCGGCTCGCGGGCGAGGGGTCGGACTTTGACATCTTCTTGGACCCGTCGCGCAGGGACATGACGCGGGTGGCCGCGCCTTCGATCACCGGTTCGGTGAGCGGGAAGAAGTCGACGCCGTAGTCGTGGTTGAACTTCGCGGCGATGTCGCGGGTCAGCTCTAAGTGCTGTTTCTGGTCCTCGCCCACCGGCACATGGGTGGCGTGGTAGATCAGGATGTCGGCGGCCATCAGCGCGGGGTAGGCGAAAAGCCCCAGCGAGGCGGCTTCGGCGTTTTTGCCGGCCTTGTCCTTCCACTGGGTCATGCGGCCCATCCAGCCCATGCGCGCGACGCAGTTGAAGACCCAAGCCAGTTGCGCGTGCTCAGGCACTTGGCTTTGGTTAATCAGGATGGATTTTTCAGGGTCGATGCCCGAGGCGATGAAGCCGGCGCAGAGCTCGCGGGTGCTTTTCTTCAGGTCCGCCGGGTCTTGCCAGACTGTGATCGCGTGCAGGTCAACCATGCAGTAGATCGATTGCACGCCCTTTTCCTGCGCATCGGCGAAACGTTTCAGCGCGCCGAGGTAGTTGCCCAAATGCAGGTCGCCCGAGGGCTGAATGCCGGAAAACACGCGCGGGGTGAATTGGGTCTCGGACATCGGGAGGCACCTCTGGGCTGGAAAGTCTTGCGCGGCAGGCTTACTTCTGGCCGCGAACCCCGTCAAGGAGCGCCCATGCAAGACCCAGACCTCCAGCCCCCCGTGAACCCGCTGCCGCCCGCGGTTGTCATTCTGTTTCTGGCCATTGCCGGGGTCGAGGTGGTGCTCTCTCTGGCCGAGGCCGGGCTGGTGGGCGGCCCCGCTGCCGTGGGCTGGCGGCTGGCGCTGGTGCGCGACTTTGGTTTTTCGGGGCTGATCTTTGACGCGATGATTGGCGCAGGCCAGTACCCGATCGAACATATCTGGCGGGTGGTGACTTACCCCTTCATCCATCTGGGCTTTACCCATGCGATCTTTGCCGTGGTGCTGCTTTTGGCCTTGGGCAAGTTGGTGGCCGAGGCGATGGGGCAATTGGCGTTTGTGGTGATCTTCGTGCTGTCGGGCATTGGCGGGGCGCTTGTTTATGGGGCGCTATTGAACGATCCGGTCTGGCTCGCCGGGGCCTATCCCAATGTTTACGGGCTGATCGGTGGCTATAGTTTCGTGATGTGGCGGCGGCTGCTGGGTTCGGGCGGGCCGCAGTATCAGGCCTTTACGCTGATCGCGCTGCTGATGGGGCTCCAGCTGTTCTGGGGTATGTTTTTCGAGACTGGCTTTCTTTGGGTGGCGGAGCTCGCCGGGTTCATCTGTGGTTTCGGGCTGAGCTTTCTGGTCGCGCCCGGGGAATGGACGCGACTGCGGGCGCGGTTGCAGCAGCGTTAACCGCGCCGCATCGCCGATTTGAACTCCGACAGGCGGAATGCGCCGATCAGCTGGCCGACACCGAAGTAGCTGACCGCGGCGATCACAAGCAGCAGCACCAGCGCCAGTCCGCGCCACCACGGCATGCCGAGCATCGGTTGCAGCGCGGCATTGCCCAGCCAAAGCGCGACGCCCATGGCGGCCGAGGCGATGAGGATGCGCCAGATGCGTTTGTGGAAGCGCGCGTCGAACTTTACCGCATCGCCAAAGCGCCGTGCGCCGATCGCGAGGCAGGCGAACATCGTCCAGCCTGCCAGCGTCGTGGCGACCGCCGGGGCGATCCAGCCGATGAAGGGGGCAAGGCCGACGGCGAGCGCCGCGTTCACCACCATGGCGATCACGGCGAAATGGAAGGGGCGGCGGGTGTCTTCGCGCGCGAAATAGACTGGTTGCAGGATCTTTTGCAGCACGAAGGAGGGCAGGCCGAGGCCGTAAACCATTACCGCCGTGGCAATCGCGGCGGTGTCATCGACGCCCGAGGCGCCGCGCTCGAACAGCACGGTGACCAGCGCGAAGGGGATCACGATCAGCGCGACCGAGGAGGGGATTGTCAGGGCCAGCGAAATCTCGGCGGCGCGGCTCAGCGCGGTTTGCGCACCTGCGTCGTCTCCGGCCCGCAGGCGGCGCGACAGGTCGGGCAGCAGCACGATGCCCACGGCGATGCCCACCACGCCCAAGGGTAGTTGATAGAGGCGGTCGGCGGCGAAGAGCCATGAGACGGCCTTGTCATATTGGCTGGCCACCAATTGCCCGACCACGAGGTTGATCTGCATCACGCCCGAGGCCAGCGCAGCGGGCAGGGCGATGACGATCATCGCGCGCATGTCGGGGGTCCAGCGCGGGCGGGAGGGGCGCAGCGGGAAACCCGCTTGGGCCGCGGCGCGCCATGTCAGCGCCAGCTGTGCCACACCGGCGACGGGGATCGACCAGATCAGCCAAAGCGCCACTTCGCCCCCGGTAAGCGCGGCAAAGGTCATGGCGGCGATGACGAAGATGTTCAAGAGCACCGGTGCTGCGGCGGCCACGGCAAAGCGTCCGGTGGCGTTGAGGATGCCTGAGAACAGCGCCGACAGCGACATGCAGAGGATATAGGGAAAGGCGATGCGGCCAAAGGCGACCGTCATGTCAAAGCGCGGGTCTCCGACGAAACCTTCGGCGGTCAGCCAGACCAAGCCGGGCATGAAGATCATGCCCAAAGCGGTCAGCGCCAGCACCACCAGCGACAAGCCGTTGAAGGCATCGCGGGCGAATGTCCCGGCGCCTTCCTCCCCCTCCAGCTTTTTGGCGAACATCGGCACGAAGGCCGCGTTGAACGCGCCTTCGGCAAAGAAGCGGCGGAACATATTGGGCAGGCGGAAGGCGGCGACGAAAGCGTCCATGACCGGGCCGGGGCCGATGAGTGACAGCAGCAGCACTTCGCGCAGGAAGCCGAGCACGCGGCTCAGCAGGGTCCAGACCCCGACAGTGAAAAAGCCGGACATAAGACGGATAGGTTTCATCGGAGGAGCCTTAATTTGCGCTGCGGTGATCCCTAGCGCGGGCGGTCACCCGGTGCAATCGCGGTGAGCGGCAGGAAATGCCCCGCCGCCCGCTGGGGCAAGGCGGCGCTTATCCCCCCGTGGGGTAGATGAACCCATTGATCGGATAGGTGCTGCCAAAGGCGCCCGGCTGGCTTTCCAAGCGCACGGCGGACCAGTCGTTGTCGTCGGAGACGTCGATCACCGCCATTTTCAGCGAAACCTCGTTGCGCTTCCAATTGGCGTGATCCACCCGGATTTCGCGGGGTGAGACGATGTCGGAAACCACAGCGATATGGCCCATCGGCATGGAGCGGGTGGCGCTGAAGGCCATCACAGCACCGACGACAGGGGCATCGCCGCGCGGGTAAAGCCCCTTGGCCTTGCCCCACCATGTCTCCGCATTGCCGCGAATCTGGATGCCGCTGACATTGCGGGCGAAGGGCACGCACCAAACGCGCTGGCCCTTGGCGCGCATGTCTTTGGCGGTCTGGACGGCCATGAAATGCCGCTGGGGATCGATGCCGCCGAAATCATAGGTCTGCGGGAGGTCAGGCGCTTTGGCGCAGGCTGCCGTGAGAAGAAGTGTGGCGCAAAGGGCCATCAGGCCCCGGTTCGGCAGTGCGGCGCGTGTCACGCTCATATGTCCCTCATTCATGGAATCCCGTCTCAGCGGCGGGTTGCAGGGATTTTGAGGATCTGATGCGCAAAGCAAAGCGGCCAAAGAGCGGGTGGCGAAAACCCGCCGATGAGGCGGAGGCTGGGGGCTAGCCCTCCGCCCGCTCGACCCCTGCGGCAATCGCTTCGCGCAGGCGTTTCTCCAAGGTGCGCTGCTTGGCCTCGGTATAGTATTTCAGGCCGAACATATCCTTGACGTAGAAAGTATCGACCACCTGTTCGCCATAGGTCGCGATCACCGCATTGGCGATATAGACGTTGGAGGCCGCCAAGGTGCGCGTCAGATCATAGAGCAGACCGGGCCGGTCGCGGGTGTCGACCTCGATGATCGTGTAGATTTCCGAACCTTCGTTGTCGAAGGTGATATGTGTGGGCACTTTGAAAGCGCGCTCGCGCTTCTTGACCTTGTCGCGGGATTTCAGCGCGTCGCGGGCAACGATCTCACCGCGCAGGGTCTTGAGGATCATCTCGCGCAGCCGCGGCAGGCGGCTGGCCTCATAGGGCTGATCTTCGCTGTCCTGAATCCAGAAAGCGTCAGTTACGAAACCGTCCTTCGTCGTGTAGCTGCGCGCATCCACCACATTGGCGCCGACCAGCGCCAGCGCGCCTGCAAGCCGGGCAAAGATGCCGGGGTGATCGGCCATGACGAAACAGGCCCGCGTCGCACCGCGGTCTTCGTCGGGGTGCAGATCAATGCGGATATCGTCATTGCCGATGTCGCGCAGCAGTTCCGCAAAGGCGACATGCGCGGTGACATGCAGACCCTGCCAATAGGGCGGATAATGGCGGGCCGTCTCGCGTTGCAGGTGTTTGCGCGGCCAATCGGAGAGCGCGGCGCGCAGGGCTTTCTTGGCCTCCGCGCCCCGGTTTTCGCGGTTGAGGTCTTCGAGCCCGGTTTCCAGCGCCCGCTCGGTCTGGCGATAGAGCGCGCGGATCAGCACCGCTTTCCAATTGTTCCATGTGTTCGGCCCGACGCCACGAATGTCGCAGACCGTCAACACGCAAAGCAGGTCGAGCCGTTTGACCGTCTGCACCGCCTTGGCAAAGTCGCGCACCGTGCGCGGATCGGCAATGTCGCGTTTCTGCGCCATGTCGGACATCAGCAGGTGATAGCGCACCAGCCATTCCACCGTATCGACCTCATCGCGTTTCAGCCCCAGCCGCGGGCCAATGCGCCGTGCCAGTTTCGCGCCGATGATGGAATGGTCCTCGGGCCGCCCCTTGCCGATGTCATGCAGCAGCAGGGCCACATAGAGCACCTTGCGGTTCACCCCACGTTTCAGGATCGAGGAGGCGACGGGCAGTTCCTCTTCCAGCTCGCCCTTTTCGATCCGGGCGAGGTTGGCGATACATTGGATGGTATGTTCGTCGACGGTGTAGGAATGATACATGTTGAACTGCATCATCGCGACGATCGGCTCGAACTCAGGAATGAAGGCGCCTAAGACGCCCAATTCGTTCATCCGCCGCAGGGAGCGTTCGGGATTGCCGTGTTTCAATAGCAGGTCGAGGAAGATGCGCCGGGCTTCGGGCGTGCGGCGCATATCATCGTCAATCAGCGCGAGGTTGGCCTTGATCAAGCGCATCGCATCGGGGTGGATCAACATGCCCGTGCGCAGTGCCTCTTCGAAGATGCGCAACAGGTTCAGCTTGTCTTGCAGAAACTCTTCGTCGTCCTTCACCGCGATGCGGTTGTGGACCACCTGAAACCCGTCGCGGATTTTCGGGCGGCGGCGGAAGATGCGTTCCAGCAGCGGTTCGGCCTTCATATGGGAGGCTTCGAGCCCGCTGACGAAGATGCGCGTCAGATCCCCCACCGCGGTGGCATGGCGGAAATAGGCCTGCATGAAAATCTCGACGCCCCGCCGGCCCCCGATGTCCTGATAGCCCATCGCTTGGGCGACCTGCACCTGCATGTCGAAGGTCAGCTGTTCCGTCGCGCGCCCGGCAATTAGGTGAAGATGCCCCCGCACGGCCCAGAGAAAAGCCTCGGCCTCGCGGAAGGTGTCGTATTCATCGGCGCGGAAAACGCCGAGATCGACCAGATCCGCGACCCGGTCGACGTCATGGATGAACTTGGCGATCCAGAACAGCGAATGCAGATCTCGCAGCCCGCCCTTACCTTCCTTGACGTTGGGCTCGACCATATAGCGCTCACCCTGTTTCAGGTGGCGGTTGTCGCGCTCTTCCAGTTTCGCTTCGATGAAATCCTTTCCCGCGCCTGAGAAAAGTTCGTTCTTGAGCCGTTCGGAAAGCTCTTGCGCAAGGGTCACATCGCCGTCGATGAAGCGGTTCTCCAGCAGGGCGGTCTGAATGGTGAAATCATCCGCCCCCAGCCGCAGGCAATCTTCGATGGTGCGCGTGGCGTGGCCGACCTTCAGCTTCAAATCCCACAGGATATAGAGCATCGATTCGATCACGCTCTCCGACCATGCGGTGGCCTTGTAGGGAATGAGGAACAGCAGATCGACATCGGAAAAGGGCGCCATCTCTCCCCGGCCATAGCCGCCGACGCCAATCATGGCGAGCCGTTCACCCTCGGTCGGGTTCGGGTTGGGGTGCAGCACTAGCGTGGCGATCTGCAAGACGCAGCGCAGCAGTTGGTCGGTGAGATAGGTGTAGGAAGAGGTCATCGCCCGCGCGTCGAATGGCGATTCAGCAAAGCCCGCCGCAATGGCCTTGCGGCCCGCCTGCTGGGCTTCTTGGATCAGGGGAACGATCTCGGCCCTGAGGGCTGCGCCCTCCAGCGTGCTGTCGCGCTGGGCGAGGGCCTGCCAGATGGCCGTGTCGTCAAAGATTTGTTCGGGCGCGCAAATCAGGCGCGGGTGTCGACGCGCGCCTGATGTTGTTGTCGGTTTCGCGAGGTCCAATTCAGAAACCAGCCCCGCCAAAGCCGCGCGGTGCCGGGTCGAGCACGACGACGCGGTTGTCGCGGATCGTGGCCACGGCCAGCGCACGTTCGTTGGTGCCATCGCGGCGCAGGCGGAAGATGCCGCTGGCGCCTTGGAAACCCGCCCCTTGGGTCAGCGCGGCCCCGGAAAGCGCGTTGGATTTGCCGCCCTTCACCAAGGAGCCGATTGCCGCGATCCCGTCAAATGCCAGCCCGGCCAGAGGGTGCGGATCACTGCCATAGGCCGCGGTGTAACGGTTCGAGAAGGCACCGCTCGCCGCCCTGTCGGGCAGGGCGAACCAGCCGCCCTGAACGCCGGGCAGTTCCAGCGTTTGGGCGGGGATGTCCCAACGGGTCAGGCCGACATATTGTGTGGTCGCCGATTGGATACCAGCCTCGGGCAGAAGCTGCGCGAAAAGCGGCAGAGCACTGGCCGAGGAGGTGGTGAGGAAGAGCGCATTGGCGCCGCTGCCTTCGATGGTCGCTTTGACGCGCGGCACGGCGGCCACGACCGACTCTTGGCTCAGCGCGTAATCGACGGTGCCTGCCAGCGTCGCGCCATTGGCGCTGATCGCTTGAACGATCGCGTCACGGCCCAGTTGTCCGGCAAGGTCCTGACCATGCAGCACGACCATTTTGTCTTTGCCGTTGCGCTTTGCAAAGCTCACCAACCGGTTGGCGGTATTGGCAAAAGTCGGCCCAAGCACGAAAACATTGCCGCCCGCGATGGTCGGGTTGTTCGAGAAGGAGATCACGTTAACCCCGGAGGAGGCCACGGCCACCCCAGCCGCATTGGCCGCTTCGCCGTAAACCGGGCCAAGGATGATCTTGGCCCCTTCATTCACCGCCTGCGCAGCGACGGATGCGGCTGTGCTGGCATTGCCTGCGGTGCCATAAACGCGCAGGTCGATCTGGACGCCATCCAGATCGCGCATCGCAAGACGCGCGGCGTTTTCGAGGTTCTTGGCCAGCAACTCATCACCGGCCGTGCCGCCCCGCGGAACCAAGAGCGCCACGGGGACGGGGGCCGCAGGGTCAATGCGCGGGCCGCCGGAATTGGCGCCGCCCGTGGCGACAGGCTGACAGGCCGCCAGCAGGACCGCGAAGAGCGGCAGCAAGAGCAGGTGCATCTTCTTGCGGATGGCGCGGAAACAGGCAATCATTTGTATTCACTCCCCGGTGGTGGCAAGACGACGATGGTCGCCGGAACATGGCCGCGATCATAGTGACTGCGAAAGGCGGGTCCAGCGTTGAAATTTGACAAGACAGAGCTAGCCCCGGGACTTTATTTCGTGGGCGTCCCCATCGGCACCGCGCGCGATATCACGCTGCGCGCGCTCGACACGCTGGCCTCGGCGGATCTGCTGGCGGCAGAGGACACGCGCAGCCTGCGGCGGCTGATGGAAATTCATGGGGTGCCGCTTGATGGACGCAAGGTGCTGGCGCTGCACGATCACAGCGGCACATCGGTGCAAGAGCGGCTGATCGCGGCCATCCGCGAGGGCAAATCGGTCGCCTATGCGTCGGAGGCGGGCATGCCGCTGATCGCCGATCCGGGGTTTGAATTAAGCCGGGCCGCAGCCGAAGCGGGCGTGATGCAGACCTGCGCGCCGGGGCCATCGGCCGTGCTGACCGCGCTGGCCTTGGGCGCCCTGCCGACGGATGCATTTTTCTTTGCGGGTTTCCTGCCCAACAGCAAATCGGCCCGGATCGCGGCGCTGGAAAAGCTGCGCGACGTGCCGGGGACGCTGGTGTTCTACGAATCGCCCAAACGGCTCGGCGCCATGCTGCGCGATGCGGCAACCGCACTGGGTGTGGGGCGCAAAGCGGCAATGTGCCGGGAGTTGACCAAGAAATTCGAAGAGATTCAGCGCGATACCCTCGAAAATCTCGCCGAGCTTTATCAAGCGAAGGCGCCAAAAGGCGAAGTGGTGGTGCTGATTGATCGCAGCCGTTCAGACTCTGTTAATCACCTTGACCTAGAAACAGATTTGCAACGGGCGCTTACAGATATGTCGATGCGTGACGCTGTCGATTTGGTGGCGCAGGCCCATGGCCTGCCGCGGCGGCAGGTCTATCAAGCGGCATTGGCGCTCGGCAAAGGTTAGAACGCGGATCGGAGCGATGAAAATGGCACAGGGCAATACGGGGATACGAACTGCGGCCAAACGCCAACGGGGGCGCATGGCCTATCACGCCGGGATCGCTGCCGAGAACCGCATCGCGCAAGACTATGAAAGGCGCGGTTTTGCCATCGCGCGCCGCCGTTGGCGGGGCCGCGCTGGTGAAATTGATTTGATCCTGCGCGATGGGGCTGCCTTGATCTTTGTCGAGGTGAAACAAAGTCGTAGTTTCGCAAGGGCTGCCGAAAGCCTTTCTGCCAGACAGATGCAACGCATCTACCGCTCCGCCGAGGAATTTCTTGCCGGCGAACCTGCAGGAAGCCTGACCGAGGTGCGCTTTGACGTGGCGCTTGTCGATGGGCAGGGGGCTACCGAAATCATCGAAAACGCCTTTGGCCACGGCTGACCCATTGCGCATAGGCCCCTGCTGCGCCATCTAAGAAGCGATCCCAGAAGCCTGCACCGTCGGTCCGGGTCGGATCACGACAAAGGTAAGCAGCGGGGGACGCCGATGAAAATCGCCTTTCAAATGGACCCGATCGGGGACGTGAACATCAATGCCGACAGCAGCTTTCGGCTGGCCGAAGAGGCGCAGGCTCGGGGGCATGAGCTGTTCTTCTACACGCCCGACCATCTGGCGTACCAAGAGGGGCGGATCACCGCGCGGGGCTATGACTTTACGGTACAGCGCGTGCAGGGCGATCACGCCCGGTTCGGAGAAGAGCGCGAGGTCGATTTGGCGGATTTCGACGTGGTCTGGCTGCGCCAAGACCCGCCTTTCGACATGCATTACATCACCTCGACCCACCTGCTGGACCGGCTGAAAGAAACCACCTTGGTGGTCAACGATCCCTTTTGGGTCCGCAATTACCCCGAGAAACTTCTGGTTCTCGACTTCCCCGATCTGACGCCGCCCACCACGATTGCGCGCGACCTTTCGACCATCAAAGCCTTCAAGGCGAAGCATGGCGATGTAATTCTGAAACCGCTTTACGGCAATGGCGGGGCCGGTGTGTTCCGGCTGGACGCCAATGACCGCAACCTCACCTCCCTGCATGAATTGTTCACCGGCTTCTCGCGTGAGCCGCTCATTGTTCAAAAATTCCTGCCTGCCGTATCCAAAGGTGACAAGCGCGTCATCCTCGTGGACGGGGAGCCGGTGGGCGCGATCAACCGCGTCCCGGCGGCAGGCGAGACACGGTCGAACATGCATGTCGGCGGGCGGCCTGAGAAGGTCGGGCTGACCGAGCGTGATCGGGAGATCTGTGCGGCCATCGGGCCATTGCTTAAAGAAAAGGGCCAAATCTTTGTCGGGATCGATGTGATCGGTAACTATCTGACCGAGATTAACGTGACCTCTCCCACCGGCATTCAAGAACTGGAACGGTTCGATGGCGAGAATATCGCCGGAAAAATCTGGGAGGCGATTGAGGCCAAGTGCGGGTGAGCCTGCGCCAGCATCTTCTGAACCGCTACCTGCGTCTGACAGAGAAACCTTTGCTGGCGCATGCAAACCCGCAGTTCCTGCGGGCCACGATGGAGATGCAGGCGCGGCTCTTTTTCAAAGGGCCGCGCGAGGTGCATGCAGAATGGCGTGATCTGCCGGGGGCGGGATCGGCGCTTTGGCTTACGCCGCCGCAGGCCTGTCAAGGGCGTGTGATCCTCTACGTTCATGGCGGCGGGTTTGTGTTTGGCAGCCCGGAGACGCACCGGGCGATGGTCGCGCGCCTTTCCCTGCTGACTGGCGCGCGGGCGGTGCTGCCGCGCTATGCGCGCGTGCCCGAAGCGGCCTTTCCCAAACCTGCGCAAGACATCCGCGCGGCGTGGGATGCGCTGCGCCAGATGGGCTTCGCCGCGGGGGACATCGTGATTGGCGGCGACAGCGCGGGCGGCGCGCTGGTTTTCGATCTTTTGGCGCAGCTTTGCCGCGAGGGGGCGGCGCTGCCTGCTGGCGCCTTTGGGCTTTCCCCCTTGTTGGACCTGACGTTTTCAGGCCCAAGCTTCACTCAGAATGCCGAAAGCGACGTGTTGTTGCCCGCCGCCCGCGCGACGGAAATGGCGCGGCTCTATCTTCAGGGGCAGGATGCGGAGAGCCCCCGGGCGAGTCCCATTCTTGCGGATTTCAACGGCGCACCGCCCGTCTGGCTCACCGTAAGTGACAGCGAAATCCTGCGCGATGACAGCCGCCGATTGGCGGCCCGTCTGCGCGAAGCGGGCGTGTCGGCCAGTTTGCAGGAGCTCCATGACCTGCCGCATGTCTGGCCGCTGTTTCAGAACCACCTGCCCGAGGCGCGGCAGAGCCTTGCTGCCCTCGCCGATTGGATCAATGCCGTGCTGCCGGATCGGGCAGGCGAAAGCTGATCGCCTCGGCCATATGGGGGCGGCGGACCTCGGGTTCCCCCGCAAGATCGGCGATGGTGCGCGCGACACGCATGACCCGGTGATACCCGCGCGCTGACAGGGAGAACCGTTCCGCTGCGCGCAGAAGCAGCGCGCGCGCTTCGGCATCCGGGCTGACGACGGTTTCAAGCAAGTCACCCGCCGCATCAGCATTGGCCGAAATCCCGTCATGCGGCGCGTAGCGCGTGGATTGAAGCGCCCGCGCGGAGGCGACCCTTGCCGCGACCTCGGTCGAGGTTTCTCCGTTGGCGGGCAGGTTGAGGTCGCTGTAGCTGACGGGCGGCACGTCGACGCGTAGGTCGAACCGGTCCATCAGCGGGCCGGAGATACGCCCGAGATAGTCTTCGCCGCAGGCCGGGACACGGGCGCAGGCGCGGGCCGGGTCGGGCAGGTAGCCGCATTTGCAGGGGTTCGCCGCCGCGACGAGCATGAAGCGGCAAGGGTATTTCACATGGGCATTGGCGCGCGCGATCATGACCTCGCCAGTCTCGATCGGTTGACGCAGGGTTTCGAGGACCGTGCGGTTGAACTCGGGGAATTCGTCCATGAACAGCACGCCGTTATGGGCCAGAGATGCCTCCCCCGGACGCGCCTGCCGACCGCCGCCGATGATCGCGGCCATAGAGGCCGTGTGATGCGGCTCGCGAAAGGGGCGGCTGCGGGAAATGCCGCCCTCATCCAGGAGCCCGGCGAGGGAGTGGATCATTGAGGTCTCAAGCGCCTCCGATGCCGTCAGCGGCGGCAGGATGCCGGGCAGCCGCGCGGCCAGCATGGATTTGCCCGACCCCGGCGTGCCGACCAGCATCAGGTGATGCCGCCCGGCGGCGGCGATCTCCAACGCGCGTTTGGCGCGTTCTTGGCCCTTAACCTCGCGCAGGTCGCGGCCCGCCAATGCGAGGGGCACCTCGCCCGGCTCGGCGGGGGCGATCGGTACTTGCCCGGTGTAGTGGCGCACCACGTCGCCCAGATTGGCGGCGGCGATGACCTGTGTCTTGCCCACCCATGCGGCCTCCGCCCCCGACCCCGCGGGGCAGAGCAGGCTGCGGTCCTCGGCGGCGGCGGCCATGGCGGCGGGCAGGGCGCCGACCACGGGCATCAGCGTCCCGTCGAGCGAAAGCTCCCCCAAGGCCACTACATTCTGGGTAATGTCATCCGGCAGGATATCCAGCGCCGAGAGCAGCGCCAGCGCGATGGGCAGGTCGAAATGGCTGCCTTCCTTGGGCAGGTCGGCGGGGGAGAGATTGACGGTGATGCGTTTGGACGGCAGCGCGATGGCCAAGGCGCTGAGCGCCGTGCGCACCCGGTCGCGGGCTTCCGAGACGGCCTTGTCCGCCAGTCCGACGATCGAAAAGCCTGGCAGCCCGGCGGTGACCGCGCATTGCACCTCGACGATGCGGGCGTCGACCCCTTGAAATGCGACCGTATAGGCCCGCGACACCATTACCCCTGCTCCGTCTTGCTATGGTTAATCGGTAGGCAAAACGGGTTTAGGAATGGTTAACGGCGCTGTGGCTCAGGGCGTATGATTGATCCCTTCAACCCGCCATTGGCCGTTGTCGTGGGACAGATGCGTCACCGAAAGGTTGTCGATCTTATGGGCCATCGCCTCCAGCGGGCCGCCGCCTTGGGCCTGCTGCACCTGCGTGAGGATCACGCCGAAATGGGCCACGGCGATCACATGGGCATTGGGGCGGGCCGCGTTGATCCGTGCCACAACTCGGTCGACGCGCGCCTTGGTCTGGTTCCAGCTTTCGCCCTCGGGGGCCATGACATCGCCGGGGGTCTCCCAATAGGCGCGGCTGAGGTCCGGGTCACGCGCGGCGACTTCGGAGAAATGCAGCCCGTCCCAAGCGCCGAAATGCAGCTCTCGCAGCCCATGCTCATGGGGCAGGCGGCGGCGGGCGGGCTGGGCCAGCGCATCCGCCGTATGCACAGCGCGGATCAGGTCCGAGGAGACGAGCAGCGCCTCATCCGGCAGGTGCAGGTTCAACCGTGCCAGTCGGGGCGCATCGGAAAGGTCCGCCGGGACATCGCGCCAGCCGACGAAGTTCTTCTCATGGGTCGGGCCGTGGCGCACCCAGTGCCAAATGGTCATGGCATCTCCCCTTTCAACAGTTGCGGCAGGCCGACGACGACCTGCACCACCGTCTCGGCCTCGGCGGCCAAGGCGATGTTGAGCCGCCCCTGCGCCTCGCGGAATTGGCGGGCCATGGCGTTTTCGGGCACGATGCCTTGGCCGACCTCATTCGAGACCACGACCCAATGCGCGGCGCAGCCCCGCAGGGCCTGCAAAAGCTGCGCCTGCGCGGCCTCCAGATCGCTGCCTTCCATCAGGTGATTGCTCAGCCACATGGTCGCGCAGTCGATCAGCACGATTTCGCCGGCGGGCAGTTTCGCCAGCGGTTCGGTCAGATCTAGCGGGCATTCGACGGTGCGCCACCCCGCATCGCGCCTTGCTTGATGCTTGTTCACGCGTTCTTGAACTTCGTCATCCCAGATGCGACCAGTGGCGAGGTAAGTCTTTGACATGCCGATGGAATTTACGAGGGCCTCTGCCCATTCCGACTTGCCCGAGGCCGCCCCGCCTAGGGCAAAGGTAGTTCTAGGCAACATCTTCTCACCAAATATTTGAACCAAATGGCATGTCTCTGCGTATCTCCACCAAAGGCCCATCACAAGGTGCGCCGCGCATTTCTCAAGGGGGATACCAAATGTCATTGCAAACCGCTCGCGAATTTTCACTCACCCGCACCGCAATGAAGGCCGAATTGCTCGATGCCGAGACGGAGTTGGAATTGGCCTATGCGTGGCGCGATCACCGGGATGAGGCCGCGTTGCACCGTTTGATCACCGCCTACATGCGTCTGGCGATCTCGATGGCGGGCAAGTTCAAGCGCTACGGCGCGCCGATGAACGATCTGATCCAAGAGGCCGGTCTGGGCCTGATGAAAGCCGCCGACAAATTCGACCCCGACCGCGGCGTGCGTTTCTCGACCTATGCGGTTTGGTGGATCAAGGCGAGCATTCAAGACCATGTGATGCGCAATTGGTCGATGGTGCGGACAGGGTCGACCTCCTCTCAGAAATCGTTGTTTTTCAACATGCGACGCGTGCAGGCCCGTTTGGAGCGTGAGGCCACGGCCATGGGCGAGACGTTGGATAAGCACCAGCTGCGCCAGATGATTTCGACCGAAATCGGCGTGCCGCTGCATGATGTCGAGATGATGGAAGGCCGTCTGTCAGGGTCGGACTATTCGCTGAACGCCACGCAGAGCGCTGAGGATGAGGGCCGCGAGTGGATCGAAGCACTGGCTGACGAAAGCGCGCAGGCGGCGGAGCGTGTCGAGGAAGAGCATGACACGGCGCAGCTGCGGAACTGGTTGCTGGCGGCAATGCAGGGTCTGTCCGAGCGTGAGCAATTCATCGTGCGCGAACGCAAACTGCGGGATCCTGCGCGTACTCTGGAAAGCCTCGGCGATGAGCTTAGCCTCAGCAAAGAGCGGGTCCGCCAGCTTGAAGCCGCGGCCTTTGGCAAGATGCGCAAGTCCCTCGAGATGCAATCGCGTGAGGTCTTTGCCTTTCTGGCCTGACCCCATATCGCGATGCCCGCCAGGGCTGGCAGATTTCGCCGCCCCGGATTAAGGTCTCCCTAATGCAAACGGGGGGCCTTTATGCTGTCGGGCAAACATATTCTGCTGATCATCGGCGGCGGCATTGCCGCCTATAAATCCCTCGATCTGATCCGGCGTCTGCGCGAACGCGGCGCCAAGGTCACACCGGTCCTGACCCGCGCGGGCGAAGAGTTTGTCACCCCGCTTTCCGTATCTGCCTTGACCGGGGTGAAGGTCTTTCGCGATCTTTTCGACCTCGGTGATGAGGCCGAGATGGGGCATATCCAGCTCAGCCGCGCGGCGGACCTTTTGGTGGTTGCCCCCGCCACGGCAGACCTGATGGCCAAGATGGCGCAGGGGGCGGCGAATGATTTGGCCTCAACCTTGCTTTTGGCCACCGATACGCCGGTGCTGCTGGCACCTGCGATGAACGTGCGGATGTGGCAGCACCCCGCGACGCAGCGCAACATCGCTACTCTGCGCGGCGATGGCATCACAATGGTCGGGCCGAATGACGGTGACATGGCCTGCGGCGAATACGGGCCGGGACGGATGGCCGAACCGCTTGAGATTGTCGCGGCAGTCGAGGCGCGGCTTGGGCAGGGGCCGCTTGCGGGCAAGCGCATCCTCGTCACCTCCGGCCCCACGCATGAGCCGATCGACCCGGTGCGCTATATCGCCAACCGCTCCTCGGGCGCGCAGGGCACGGCGATCGCGCGGGCGCTGGCGGATCTGGGGGCTGAGGTCGTTTTTGTAACCGGCCCCGCCGAAGTCGTCCCGCCCGAAGGCGTCGAGGTGGTGCCGGTGCAAACGGCGCAAGAGATGATGCAGGCGGTAGAGGCCGCACTGCCCGCGGATGCCGCTGTCTTTGCCGCCGCGGTGGCCGATTGGCACGTGCAGGGGGCAGGGGACCGTAAGCTGAAGAAATCGAAAGACGGGCTGCCCAGCCTGACTTTCGCGGAAAACCCCGACATCCTGAAAACCGTCAGCCAGCGCGGCGAAGGTCGCCCACCGCTCGTCGTAGGCTTCGCCGCCGAGACCGACGACGTGCTGGCCCATGCCACCGCGAAACGGGAGCGCAAGGGCTGTGACTGGATCGTCGCCAATGACGTCTCCCCCGCCACCGGCATCATGGGCGGGCGCGAGAATGCCGTGACACTGATCACCGAGACCGGGGCCGAGGATTGGCCGCGCATGGGCAAAGATGCCGTGGCCGCCCGTCTGGCCGAACGTATCGCCGCGGCACTTGCCTGAGGGGGCGCTATGACCACGATCAAACTCTGCTGGGCCGATGGCGCGGACCGCAGCCTGCCACTGCCCGCCTATGAAAGCGCCGGGGCGGCGGGGGCGGACCTGCGGGCCAATCTGCCCGGCGGCACGGTCACCTTGGCCCCCGGCGCCCGGGCGCTGATCTCCACCGGGTTGCAGATGGCGATCCCGCAGGGGTTCGAGGTGCAGATCCGCCCGCGCTCGGGTCTCGCGCTGAAGCATGGGATCACCCTGATCAACAGCCCCGGCACCATCGACAGCGATTATCGCGGCGTCGTGGGGGTGATCATGGGCAATATGGGGGCGGAGGCCTTCACCGTCGAACATGGCATGCGCATCGCCCAGATGGTCGTGGCCCCGGTGGGGCAGGCGGGCTTCGATCTGGCCGAGCGCCTTGATGAGACCCCGCGCGGCGCGGGCGGGTTCGGCTCGACGGGGGCGCGGTGATGCTGGCTGTTTTGATTATCGCGGCGGCGCTTTGGTTCGGCGGCGGCTTCCTCGGCCTGCCGCGCGGGCTGCGCGCGGGGCTGATCGGGCTGATGTATCTGGCGTTGGTCGCGCTGCATCTGCTGTTTCCGGCCACCCACCCGCTGCGGCTCGCCACCGGCGGCAGTGCCGCGCCTTGGCTGCTCTTGGGCGGTTTCATCGTGCTGGTGCTGCTCTACCGGCAGGGGCTGGCGACCCTGCGCGCGCGCGCCACGCCGGACGCGCCGACTGAAGACCCCACCTCGGGCCGTTTTTCGGAGAGTGAGTTGAACCGCTACGCCCGGCACATCGTGCTGCGTGAGGTCGGCGGCCCCGGGCAGAAGGCGCTGAAAAACGCAAAGGTGCTGGTGATCGGCGCGGGCGGTCTCGGCGCGCCCGTATTGCAATATCTCGCCGCGGCGGGCGTCGGCACCATCGGGGTGATCGACGATGACGCGGTCGAGAACGCGAACCTGCAACGGCAGGTGATCCACAAGGACGCCGCCATCGGCACGCCCAAGGTCTTTTCCGCGCAGGCCGAAATGCTGGCGCAGAACCCCCATGTCACCGTGCGCCCCTACCACCGCCGGCTGACCGACGAGATCGCCGAGGAACTGGTGGCCGACTATGACCTCGTGCTCGACGGGACCGACAATTTCGACACCCGCTACCGGGTGAACGCGGCCTGCGTTGCGACGGGCACGCCGCTGATCTCGGGCGCGCTCAGCCAGTGGGAGGGGCAGCTCAGCGTCTTTGATCCCGCCCGCGGCGCGCCTTGTTATCGCTGTATCTTCCCCGAAGCGCCGGCGGCGGGGCTTGCGCCCTCCTGCGCCGAGGCCGGGGTGATCGGCCCGCTGCCCGGAGTGATCGGCACGATGATGGCGCTGGAGGCCGTGAAGCTCATCACCGGGGCGGGCAGCCTGCTGCGCGGCGAGATGATGATCTATGACGGGCTTTACGGCGAGACGCGCAAGATCGGCCTCAAACGCCGCGCGGGCTGCGAAACCTGCGGCGGGTGATTGCAAGTCACCCCGGCGCGCCCCATCTTGGGCGCAAAGGAGACCTGCATGACTAACCCGCTTCTGACCGATTGGGAGACTCCCTTCGGCATCGCCCCCTTTGACCGCATTTCCGACGATGATTTCGCCCCCGCTTTGGAGGAGGCGCTCACCGCCCACCGGGCCGAGATCGACGCCATTGCCGAGAACCCCGAAGCCCCCAGCTTTGCCAATACCATCGAGGCGCTGGAAGCCTCCGGCGATGCGCTCGACAAGGTCCTGAGCGTGTTCTTCACCGTCGCAGGCGCCGACAGCAACCCGGCGCGCGAGGCGTTGCAGCGCGACTTCTCACCCAAGCTCGCCGCGCATCAATCGGCGATCTCGGGCAATGCGAAGCTATTTGCCCGTATCGCCGCCGTCTGGGAGGCGCGCGATACGCTCGACCTGACCAAGGAACAGGCCCGCGTGCTGATGCTGACCCACCGCGGCTTCGTCCGGTCCGGGGCCGCCCTGACGGGTGATGCCGCCGAGCGGATGAAGGAGATCAAGGCGCGGCTTGCGGTGCTGGGCACGCAGTTCACCCAGAACCTGCTGGCGGATGAGCGTGACTGGTTCATGGAGCTTTCCGAGGACGACCTGACCGGCCTGCCGGACTTCGTGATCGACGCCACCCGCGCGGCGGGACGGGAGAAGGGCGCGGATGGCCCGGTGGTCACGCTGTCGCGCTCGCTGATCACGCCCTTCTTGCAATTCTCCGACCGCCGCGACCTGCGCGAAAAGGCGTTCCGCGCTTGGGAGGCCCGCGGGGCGAATGGCGGCGAGACCGACAACCGCGAGATCGCGGCCGAGACGCTGGCCCTGCGCAAGGAACGCGCCGAACTGCTAGGCTACGAAAACTTCGCCGCCTACAAGCTGGAAACCGAGATGGCCAAAACGCCGGAGGCGGTGCGCGAGTTGCTGATGTCGGTCTGGAAACCGGCAAAGGCGCAGGCCGATGCCGATGCCGAAGTGCTGACCGCGATGATGCGCGAGGACGGGGTGAACGGTGCGCTGGAGCCGTGGGACTGGCGCTACTACGCCGAGAAGCGGCGCGCCGCAGAACATGATCTCGATGAGGCGGCGCTGAAACCTTACTTCCAACTCGACCGGATGATCGACGCGGCCTTTGACTGCGCCAACCGGTTGTTCGGACTGGAATTCGCGCCGCTGGATGTGCCGCTCTACCACCCCGATTGCCGGGCGTGGGAAGTGACGCGGAACGGGCGTCATGTGTCGGTCTTCATCGGCGATTATTTTGCGCGCGGCTCGAAACGCTCGGGCGCGTGGTGCTCGGCCATGCGGGCGCAAGCGAAGTTCCCGCGTGAACAAACGCCCGTGGTGGTCAACGTCTGCAATTTCGCCAAGGGCGATCCGGCGCTCTTGTCCTACGACGACGCGCGCACGCTGTTTCACGAATTCGGCCATGCGCTGCACCAGATGCTGTCGGACGTGACCTATGAAAGCGTCAGCGGCACTTCGGTCGCGCGGGACTTCGTGGAATTGCCCAGCCAGCTTTACGAGCATTGGCTGGACCAGCCGGAGGTTTTGCAGAAATTCGCGACCCATGCGCGGACGGGCGAGGCGATGCCGCGCGAGATGCTCGACAAGGTGCTGGCCGCGGCGACCTTCGACATGGGCTTTCAGACGGTGGAATATATCGCCTCCGCCCTTGTCGATCTGGAGTTCCACGACGGCGAACCGCCTGCCGATCCGATGGCGAAACAGGCCGAGGTGCTGGCCGAGATCGCCATGCCGCAGGCGATCCGCATGCGCCACGCCACCCCGCAGTTCGCACATGTCTTCTCAGGCGACGGCTATTCCAGCGCCTACTACAGCTACATGTGGTCCGAGGTGATGGACGCGGACGCCTTCGCCGCCTTCGAAGAAGCGGGCGGGGCCTTCGATGCCGAACGCGCCGAGGCGCTGGAGGAACACATCCTCTCGACCGGCGGCAGCCGCGATCCGGCAGAGCTTTACACCGCCTTCCGGGGGCGTCTGCCGGGGGTTGAGGCGCTGCTCAAGGGGCGCGGGCTGGCCGCCTGAGCTTTGCCGCGTCCGGGCTCAATACCCCCGGTCGCGGTCCACCAGATGCAGCAGAGGCTCGCCGGCCTCGCTGCGGCGGATGTTTTCCGCGATGACTTCCGAGGCCGTGTCGTTGCGCGTGGCCGCCGCGATATGCGGGGTCACGGTGACGCGCGGATGCGCCCAATAGGGGTGATCCTCGGGCAGCGGCTCCACCCGGAAGACATCCAGCGTGGCATGGGCGATCTGCCCGCTGTCGAGCGCTGCCAAGAGCGCATCGTCGTCGATCAGCGGCCCGCGACCGGGGTTGATGATAAAGGCACCCTCGGGCATCTGCGCCAGCGTCTTGGCATTCAGAACGTTCTGCGTGGCGGGCGTGTCGGGCATCAGGAGAACGGCGATCTCGGCGCGTTTGAGCGCTTCCGTCAGACCTTTTTCGCCATGCAGGCAACGCACGCCCTCGATCTGCTTTTCACTGCGTGACCAGCCGGTCACGTCAAAGCCCAGACCCACCAGCGCCTCGGCCACCGCTTGGCCGAGCGCGCCGATGCCCAGCACCGCCACGCTGCGCTCGCGGGCCAGCGGCGGCGTGCGCGGCGCCCATTTGGCATCCCTGCGCAGGATATCGGTATCCATCCCCAGATGATGGCGCAGCACATGGCCCGTACACCATTCGACCATGCCGTGGGTCAGGCCGAAATCGACCATCCGCGCCAGCGGGATTTTCAAGGTCTCGTTGCCGGTGATCGCCTCCACCCCAGCCCAGAGGTTCAGCACCGCCTTGGCGCGGGTGTAGGGGGTGAAGTCCTGCAAATCGCTGTTGGGGGCGTAGACGATATAGTCGACCTCTTCGGGCGGCAGGTCGGTGGCCAGCGTGAAATCCTGCCCCGGCAGTGCCTTGCGCAGCGCTTCGTTCAAAGGCTGTTCGTAGCCGTCCCAGCGTTCGGCTTTGGCGGCGAAGAGAATGTTGATCGTCATGGATTACCTCGGTCTATGAACATGCGCCGATTGCACCAAGCCGAAGGCCAGCAGCAGCACCAGCATGGCCGAGCCGCCATAGCTCACCATCGGCAGCGGCACGCCGACCACGGGGGCCAGCCCCATGACCATCGACATGTTAACGGCGAAAAAGAGAAAGAAGTTCAGCGCGATGCCAAGGGTCAGCAGGCTTGAGAACCGGTCCTTGTTCTTCACCGCCGAGGCCACGCAGAACAGGATGATCAGCGCGTAAAGCCCCAGAAGGGAGACGCCGCCGACGAAGCCGAACTCTTCGGCCAATGTGGTGAAGATGAAATCGGTGTGTTTCTCAGGCAGGAAGTTCAGCCGCGATTGGGTGCCCTGCATATAGCCGCGCCCCGACCAGCCGCCCGAGCCAAGCGCGATCTTGGACTGGGTGATGTGATAGCCTGCGCCAAGCGGGTCTTGGCTGGGGTCGAGAAAGGTGTCGATGCGGCGGTATTGGTAGTCTTTCAGCAATTGCCACGGTGTCCCGCGCGATTGGAATACGGCGGTGACCAGCCCGATGGCGGCGGTGATGACGGCGGCAAAATAGGCCCAGTGTACGCCCGCGAGGAACATCAGCCCGCCCCCGGCAGTCAGCAGCAGGATCGAGGTGCCAAGGTCGGGCTGTTTCAGCACCAGCGCGGTGGGGATCACGATGATCAGGATCGGCACCAGCACCCAAAAGGGGCGCGAGACCTTCTTGACCGGCAGCCAGTCGTAATAGGCGGCCAGAAACAGGACCAGCGTGATCTTCATCAGCTCCGACGGTTGCAGCCGCATGAAGCCGATGTCGATCCAACGCTGCGCGCCCATGCCGACCGAGCCGAAGAGTTCGACCGCGACCAGCAGCACCAAGGTCGCCCCATAGGCCACGCCCGACAGGTTGCGCCAAAGCCAGATCGGCACCATCGCCACGGTGAACATGATCGCCATGCCCATGGCGAAACGTTTCATCTGCGGTTCGGCCCAAGGGGAGAATGACCCGCCCGCGACCGAATAGAGCATCAGAAAACCGACGCCCGCGACACTGGTCAGCAGGATCGCCAGCGGCCAGTTCATAAAGAGGATCTTGCGCAGCCCTGTGGGGACGGATTTGACCGTATGCTCAAGATAGCTCATGCCTGATCCTCCCCCTCTAGATTGGCGGTGGTCTCGGGCGTGGTGTTGCGCAGTTCCTCTTGCTGGGTGGCGATGCGGCCCCGGTCGGACTTGGGGTAGGCTTCGAGTGGCGGCTCGCCGCCCGCCATGGCCTGCAACATCACGTCGCGCGCAATCGGGGCTGCGGCTGTCGAGCCGCCGCCGCCGTGCTCCACCAATACGCAGGCTGCGTATTTCGGTTTGTCATAGGGCGCAAAGCAGACAAAGAGCGCGTGGTCGCGGCGTTCCCACGGCAGGTCGGCGTTGCTGGTCACGCCGCGGGCGCGTTCGGCGGCGGTGATGTTGCGCACCTGACTGGTGCCGGTCTTGCCTGCCATGCGCATCGTGTCATCGATGATGCGGCTGCGGTAACCGGTGCCGCGGCGGTCGTTCACCACATCGTACATCGCCTTGCGCAATTGGCGCAGATTGTTTTCGTTCAGCCCCATCGGTTCGCCCGCGCCGCTGGGTTGCTCCACCCCGTCGATGGATTTGATCAGCCGCGGCGTCACCGCGCGGCCCGTGGCGATCCGCGCGCTCATCACCGCCAATTGCAGCGGGGAGGAGAGGGTGAAACCCTGCCCGATAGAGGCGTTGACCGTGTCGCCGACGACCCAATCCTCACCCCGGGCCGAGCGTTTCCACTGCTTCGTGGGCGCCAGCCCGCCCGCGACCGACGACAGCGCCAGATCATGTTTGATCCCAAGGCCAAAGCGGTTCGCCATGGCGGTGATCTTTTCGATCCCGACCTTTACCGCCAGATCGTAGTAATAGACGTCGCAGGATTGTTTCAGCGAATGTTGCAGATCGACCCAGCCGTGGCCCGCGCGTTTCCAGCAGTGGAACCGCCGGCCCGCGACTTCCAGATGGCCGGGGCAATAGACCGTCTCATCGGGGGTGACGATGCCCTCTTCTATGGCGGCAAGCGCCACGATCATTTTGAAGGTCGAGCCGGGCGGGTAGGTGCCCTGTATGGGTTTGTTTACCAGCGGGCGGTATTTCGAGTTCAGCAGCGGGTTGTAATCCGCCGAAGAGATGCCGCCGATAAAGAGGTTCGGGTCATAGCTGGGCGAGGAGGCAAGCGCGGCCAGATCGCCATTCTCGCAATCGATGATGACCACGGCGGCGCTTTCCTCGCCCAGACGGGCCTGCACATAGCGTTGCAGATTGGCGTCCACGGTCAGTTGCAGATCGGCCCCGGCCTGCCCTTCGCGCCGCTCCAACTCGCGCATCACGCGGCCCGTGGCGTTGACCTCCACATGTTTGGTGCCCGCCGCACCGCGCAGCAGGTTCTCGGCGCGGGCTTCGACGTTGATCTTGCCGATTTGAAAGCGCGGGATGCGCAGCACCTGATCGGGGTTCTCCAGCGCGTCGAGGTCGGCTTGGCTCACCCGGCCTACACGGCCCACCACATGGGCGAAATCCGCGCCGCGCGGGTAGACGCGGGTCAGGCCCACTTCGGGCGTGACGCCGGGCAGGGCGGGGGCGTTGACGCTGACCTTGCTCACGACTTCCCAACTCACGTCATCAACGATGGTGACGGGCAGGAAGGGGGCAGAGCGCGACATTTCGGTCATGGCGCGTTCGCGGGTCTCCTCGTCGATCTCGATGACTTGGGCGAGCCGCTCCATTACGGCTTCCACGTCGCCCGCATCCTCGCGGACCATGACGATCCGGTAGGAGGGCACGTTATCGGCAAGCTGTATGCCGTTGCGGTCGAAAATCTCACCCCGGGCGGGGGGGATCAGGCGGATGTTGATGCGGTTCTCTTCGGCCAGCAGGCGGAACTGGTCGGCCTGATCGACCTGTAGATAGCGCATGCGCGCGGCCAGCCCGCCCATGAACAGCAGCTGCGCCCCGCCCAAAAGGGCGGCGCGACGCGTCAGGCGCGTGTGGGTTGCATCATTGTCGGCGCGGCTTCGTCTCATCTCATCGCTCCCCGATCACACCCGTTTGCCAAGCGCATCCAGATCGCCCGGCGCGGTCTTGCGCACGCCCATGATACCATGGGTCACCGCCACGATCAGCGGATAAGCGAGCGTTGTCAGTGCCAATTCCGTGAGGTTCAGCGTCAGCGAAGGCGTCGGCACCAGCGCAAGGCTCAGCAAAATCCGGTTGGCAAAGATCACCATGGTCAAGATCACCGCCACGGTCAGCCATTCGGCGGCAAAGCTCGCATCCCGCAGGTGCCGCCCCCGCGATTTGAGGTTCTCGACCCCGATCAGGGCCAGCACCGCCCAAAGGCCGGGCGGGCGTTGCAGCAACAGGTCCGCCAGCAGAAAGACCAGCGCCAGAAAAAGCGAGGGCACGTATTCGGGCCGTCTAAGCCCCCAAGCGCAGGCAAAGCCCAGCAGCAGGTCCGGCCCGGCCCAAGCGCGCGGGGTCGTCTCAAGCGGAAGGAGGTGGAAGAACAGGATCACCAGCGCCAGCGCGACAAAGCTAAGGCGCATGACCCAAAGGCGGCTGCGCGACAGGTCGGTCATGGCTGCACCCCGACCGGCGCTGCCGGATCGGCCAAGGGGCCGTCGGAGGTGATGACATGGGCGGTGTCCGGCACGGTTTCATTGCCGTGATGGCGCAGCACGCGCAGGAATTCCAACCGCTCGTAATCCGCCGCCAGCCGCACGCGCAGCCGCCCGCCCGGATCGGCGGCGACCTGACCGATCAGGATGCCCGCCGGGAACACGCCGCCATCGCCCGAGCTGACCACCCGGTCACCGGGGCGGACCAGCTCGCGGTTCTCGATGAAGTCCAAGGGCGGCGCGGCGCTGTTGTCGCCCGCCACGATGGCCCGCTGGCCCGAAGGCTGGATCGTCGCCGGGATGCGGCTTGAGGCATCGGTCAGCAGGATCACCCGCGCGGTGTTCTTGCCCACGCCCGCGATGCGGCCCACAAGGCCGATGCCGTCCATCGTGGCCCAGCCTTCGACCAGCCCGTCGCGCGCGCCGACGTTGAGCAGCACCGACTGGCGATAGGGCGAGCCGCTGTCGGCCAGCACCGTGCCGGTGATGAAGGTCAGCCGCGGGTCGAGCCGCACGTTGTTGAGGTCCAGCAGCCGGGCGTTCTCTTGCTCAAGCTGAAGCGCCGCCTCTTTCCAGGCCTGCATCTGCCGCAGTTCCGAGCGCAGCTCGCGGTTCTGCTCGCTCAGGCGCTGGTAGCTTTGGAAATCGCGCAAGAGGTTAATGGTGCCGGTGACCGGGGCCATGGCCCAGTCGAGATTGGGCACGAAACGATCCGTCACCTGCGCGCGAAAGCGTTCAACGCGGGGGCTGTCGATGCGCCAAAGCAGGAATATGCCGGTCAGCGCCAATACCAACACGACCAGCAGCAGCCGCCGCAGCGGGCCGGTGAAATCGCTGGAACTGGAACGGTCCTTGGCCATCTGTGCCGAAACTCCCACCCGGTCAGGCGGGGCGTCTTCGCCGCGTGCCGGGTCTGGCTAACTTGCCAGGGTTAACTGTCGTAGTCGATCGCGTGGCGCAGCTGTTTCTCGTATTCCAGCGCTTTGCCGGTGCCGAGGGCCACACAGTTCAGCGGCTCATCCGCGACCGAGATCGCGAGGCCCGTCTGCTCGCGCAGCGCCAGATCGAGGTCGCCCAAAAGCGCGCCGCCGCCCGTGAGCATCACGCCGCGGTCAACGATGTCGGCGGCCAGGTCGGGCGGGGTGGTCTCCAGCGCGGTCATCACCGCCTCGCAGATCTGCTGCACTGGCTCGGCCAGCGCCTCGGCGATCTGGGCTTGGGTCACTTCGATCTCTTTCGGCACGCCGTTCAACAGGTCGCGGCCGCGGATCTGCATCGAGGTGCCGCGCCCGTCGTCGGGCATCCGCGCCGTGCCGATGGAGGTCTTAACCCGTTCGGCCGTGGTCTCCCCGATCAACAAGTTCTGCTGGCGGCGCAGGTAGCTAATGATGCCCTCGTCCATCCGGTCACCGCCGACGCGGACCGAGCGGGCATAAACGATGTCGCCCAGCGACAGCACAGCCACTTCGGTGGTACCGCCGCCGATGTCGACGACCATGTTGCCGGTTGGGTCGGTGATCGGCATGCCCGCGCCGATGGCCGCGGCGATGGGCTCGGCGATTAGCCCGGCGCGGCGCGCGCCTGCCGAGAGCACCGACTGGCGGATCGCGCGTTTCTCAACCGGGGTGGCGCCATGGGGGACGCAGACGATGATCTTGGGCTTCGAGAAGGTCGAGCGCTTGTGCACCTTGCGAATGAAGTGCTTGATCATCTCTTCGGCGGTGTCGAAATCCGCGATGACCCCTTCGCGCATCGGGCGGATCGCCTCGATGCTGCCCGGGGTGCGGCCCAGCATGAGTTTCGCATCCTCACCCACGGCGAGCACTTTCTTGACGCCGTCCTTGACGTGATAGGCCACAACCGAAGGTTCGCTCAGCACGATGCCCTTGCCCTTGACGTAAACCAGCGTGTTCGCGGTGCCGAGGTCGATCGCCATATCAGAGGAGAACAGGCCGCGGAATTGATCGAGGATGGACATAGAGTAGCGGAGCCTTGCAACTATTCGGACAGGCCCGCCTGCATGGGTCCACGCGCGGGCTATTGGCTCTTATAGGGCGCACGGGGTCAGGGTGAAAGGGGCAAGACCGCAAAGGTGGCGCGATATTGCCGCCGCGCTATCATAGAGCGGAATATTTAGGGCGCAGCACAGGCAGAGGACGGCGATACCATGCAGAAGATACAGACACTTGGGGTGCATCACATCACCCTCACCGGGGCGGACCGGCAAAGCTCGATCGACTTTTGGGAGGGGGTGTTGGGGATGCCTTTCATCTTTGACCAGCCCAATCTGGATGATCCGGACGAGGGGCATTTGTATTTCGATCCCGGCGATGGTCGGCTGATCACGATCTTCACCAATGAGAACCGCAAGCGGGTGCACAACCGCACGCCGATGGACCCGGGCTGCGTGCATCATCTGGCCTTCGAGGTGGACCGCGCGATGTTCGATCAGGTGCCCGCGCGGTTGGATGCGCGGGGCATCGGGCATTCCGGCGTGAAGGACCGCGGCTTCATGCATTCGATCTATTTCAAGGATCCGCTGGGGCTGTTGATCGAACTGGCTTGCTACACGTTCATCCCACCGCGCGGGTCGAGCCATGCCGAGGTGATGCTGGAGGCCCACAAGCTGCGCGTGGCGGCGGGGGATGATCATATCCAGCGCCAGCATCTTGCGGATGCGGTGGTGAAGATCGTAGAGCGGGGGCAGGCGTCGCTGAGTGACGATCGCGGGGCGAAGAATCCGTATTGAAGTTGCCACCGGGCCCGGGATCAAGCCGCAGGCGCCGGGCCATCGCCTGACCGCCCGGACGGGGGGCGATTTAGTGAGGCTGGGTATGCCATTTTGAGGGTGCGCCATGGCAGATCAAGAAAGTGGTATGAACTAAGGTTCGGTTCGCCACCCCGCGGGTAGGCGATGCCCTACTTCCATACTGTATACGTAAAAAGGCGGGGTCACCCCCGCCCTATAATTCAACTCACATCTTTATAATTAATCTCGCGCTTGTCCGTGCCGCCCTTCTCGCGCCGCACCAACAGGCGGTTGAGCGCGTGGATATAGGCCCGCACGCTTGCCACCACGGTATCGGTATCCGCCGACTGGCCGGTCACGATCCGGCCCTCTTCCTCCATCCGCACGGAAACCGTCGCCTGCGCGTCGGTGCCCTCGGTCACCGCATGCACCTGGTAAAGCTGCAAACGCGCGGAATGCGGCACCAGCGCCTTAATGCAGTTGAACGCCGCATCGACGGGGCCGTCGCCGGTTTGGTTCGTGGTCTGCTCCGCACCGTCGATCTCAAGCACCATGTCGGCGGTCTGCGGGCCATCGGTGCCGCAAACGACCTTGAGCGATTTCAGGCGAATGCGGTCTTCCTCGGGGTCCGTCGCGGTCCGCATCAGCGCGATGAGGTCGTCTTCGTAGATTTCCTTCTTGCGGTCGGCCAATTCCTTGAACCGCACAAAGACATCCTTGAGCTGGTTGTCGCCCAGTTCAAACCCGAGGTCTTCCAGCTTGGACCGCAACGCGGCGCGACCCGAATGCTTGCCCATGACGATGTTGGTTTCAGTGAGGCCCACGTCCTCGGGGCGCATGATCTCGAAAGTCTCGGCGTTCTTCAGCATGCCGTCCTGATGGATGCCGCTTTCATGCGCAAAGGCGTTCTTGCCGACGATGGCCTTGTTGAACTGCACGGCAAAGCCCGAGACGGCGGCGACCCGGCGCGAGATGTTCATGATCTTGCGGCTGTCGATGCGGGTCTCATAAGGCATGATGTCGTTGCGCACTTTCAGCGCCATGACGACCTCTTCCAGCGCGGTATTGCCCGCGCGTTCGCCCAGACCATTGATGGTGCATTCGATCTGCCGCGCGCCAGCCTCGACGGCAGCGAGGCTGTTGGCCGTCGCCATGCCCAGATCATTGTGGCAATGGGTGGCAAAGACGATCTCGTCCGCACCTGGCACGTTTTCCAGAAGCTTCGCGATCAGATCGGCGCTCTCGCGCGGGGCGGTGTAGCCCACGGTGTCGGGAATGTTGATCGTCGTGGCGCCCGCCTTGATGGCGATCTCCACAACCCGGTAGAGATAATCAAGCTCGGTCCGCGTGGCATCCATCGGCGACCATTGCACGTTGTCGCAGAGGTTGCGCGCATGGCTCACCGTCTCATTGATGCGGTCGGCCATCTCGTCCTTGGTGAGGTTCGGAATGGCGCGGTGCAGGGGCGAGGTGCCGATGAAGGTGTGAATGCGCGGCTGGGCTGCGTGTTTCACCGCTTCCCAGCAACGGTCGATATCGCCTAACTGCGCCCGGGCAAGGCCGCAGATCACGGAATTCTGGCTCTGCCGCGCGATCTCGGAAACCGCTTTGAAGTCGCCCTCTGAGGCGATGGGAAAGCCGGCCTCGATGATGTCGACGCCCATCTCGTCCAAGAGCGAGGCGATCTCAAGCTTCTCGGCATGGGTCATCGTCGCCCCGGGGGATTGTTCGCCATCCCGCAAGGTGGTGTCAAAGATCAGCACACGGTCCTGTTTCGTCATATCTGTCATCCTGGGTTCTTTCTTTGCTGGTATCCTTGGCGCGCAACACATCCCTCTGAGCGGGCGCGCCGAAGGGCACGCTCAGAGGCGGATTAGGTGCAGCAAGTTGGCGCGCAGCAGGCCCGCGCAGTTGCGCGGCAGGGTCGGGATATGGACGGCCTGTGTCATGGCAGTAGTTATACGCCCGTCTTTTCAAATGAAAAGGGGGTGTTGCGGCTTTTGTTTGCCCCTGCGTCAGCGCCGCCTATCTGCCTATAAGCAAGGGAGATCAGGATGCAGCGACAAGCGATACCATGGGCGGCGGCATGAGCGCACGGGTGCTGGTAATTGGGGCCAGCGGCGGGATCGGCGCGGCGCTAAGTGCGGCGTTGCGTGCGCGCGGCGATACGGTGACGGCCCTGTCCCGCACGGGCGATGGGCTGGACCTGACGGATGAGGCATCGGTCAATGCCGCGCTGGAGGGGCTGAGTGGCCCTTTCGACGCGGTGATCGTCGCCACCGGCGCTTTGGAGATCGACGGGGCCACGCCAGAGAAATCGCTGCGTGCCGTCACGCAAAAGGCGATGCTGGATCAGTTCGCGCTGAACGCGGTCGGCCCGGCGCTGGTGCTGCGCCACGCGGCAAGGCTTTTGCCCCGCGACAGGCGGGCGGTTTTCGCCGTGCTTTCGGCGCGGGTCGGCTCCATCGGGGACAACCGTCTGGGCGGGTGGATCAGCTATCGCAGCGCCAAGGCGGCGGTGAACCAGATCGTGCATACCGCCGCGATCGAGCTGACGCGCTCCCATCCGCAGAGCATCTGCGTCGCGCTGCACCCCGGCACGGTCGAGACGCCCTTTACCGAAAAATACCTTGGCCGCCATCCCGCAGTCCCACCAAATGAGGCGGCGGGCAATCTGTTGCGGGTAATCGACGGGCTGACCCCGGAGGAGAGCGGCGGGTTCTTTGACTGGGCCGGAAAGGCGGTGCCGTGGTGAGCCGTTTGATCTTGGTCTTGGGCGATCAACTCTCGCTGAACCTGTCGTCCCTGCGCGCGGCGGATAAGGCGCGCGATGTGGTGGTCATGGCCGAAGTGGCGCAGGAGGCGGAATATGTCCGCCACCACCCTAAGAAGATCGCGCTGGTCTTTGCCGCGATGCGCAAGTTCGCGGGTGCGTTGGAGAAAGACGGCTGGACGCTGCGCTACACCCCCTTGGACGATCCCGAGAATGCGGGTTCCATCGTGGGCGAATTGCTCCGCCGTGCGGAAGAGACGGGCGCGGGTGAGGTGATCGTGACCGAGCCGGGGGAGTGGCGGCTGATCAACGCGCTGACCCACGTGCCGATCCCCACACGGCTTGTGCCGGATGACCGCTTCATCGCCAGCCGCAAACGGTTTGAGGATTGGGCCGAGGGGCGCAAGGCGCTCAGGATGGAGTATTTCTATCGCGAGATGCGCCGCGAGACGGGGTTGTTGATGGAGGGCGACGACCCCGCAGGCGGAAAGTGGAATTTCGACCACGACAACCGCAAACCTCCGAAGGAAGGGCTGGATATCCCCGACCCGCTGACCTTCGCCCCCGATGTCGAGGTGGAGGCGGTGTTGGACCTTGTGGGCGCGCGCTATGGCGACAACTTCGGCGATCTGCACCCCTTTGACTTTGCCACGACGCGCGCGGAAGCCTTGCAGGTGCTGGCGCATTTCATCGCCCACGCCCTGCCGCGTTTCGGCGACTATCAGGACGCGATGCTGGAGGGGCAGCCCTATCTCTTTCATGCGCTGATCTCACCCTATCTCAACCTCGGGCTGCTGGACCCGTTGGAGGTCTGCCGCGCCGCCGAGGAAGCGTGGCAGGCGAGAGACGTGCCGATCAACGCCGCCGAAGGGTTCATCCGCCAGATCCTCGGTTGGCGCGAATATGTGCGCGGCATCTATTTCCTCGAAGGGCCGGACTATGTGGAGCGCAACGTGCTGCGCCACGAGCGGGATTTGCCCGGCTTCTATTGGGGTGCGGATACGCAGATGAATTGCCTGCGTCAGGCGATTGGCCAGACCCAGAAACACGCCTATGCCCACCATATCCAACGGCTGATGGTGACGGGCAATTTCGCCCTGCTGGCCGGGATCGACCCGCATCAGGTGCATGAGTGGTATCTGGAGGTCTACGCCGACGCCTATGAATGGGTCGAAGCGCCCAACACGGTGGGCATGAGCCAATTCGCCGATGGCGGTGTGGTCGCCTCGAAACCCTATGTCTCCTCCGGGGCCTATATCAACCGCATGTCGGATTACTGCAAAGGGTGCAGCTATAGCGTCAGCACCAAGGCGGGGCCGAAGGCCTGCCCCTTCAACCTGCTCTACTGGCATTTCCTTGACCGCCACCGCGAGCGGTTTCAGGGCAACATGCGGATGAAGAACATCTATGCCACTTGGGACCGTATGGACACAGACCGGCGCGCGGCGGTTCTGCGCGATGCGGATAGATGGTTGCAGCGGTTGGACGCGGGCGAGACGGTCTAGGCCGTCTCTGCTTTCAAACGCGGGCCGGGAACGGTTGGCCCCTTGCGCGCCTTCGCCGCCGCCATGCGCCCTGCAATCCTCTGCGCGCTTTGCGGCGCATGGCCCGCTGCCACACAGTCATCGGCGTTGCCGCCGTTCTCCAGCAGGATGCGCAGGATGGCGTCCTCTGCGCGGGCCTCTTCTGTGTCGGAGGCCGGGCTGGGCGCCGGTCCCTGCATCCATGCCCGCGCCGTCTTGCTGCGCCAGTCGCAAAGTGCCCGCACCTCGGTTTGGTAAAGGTCTTTGACCGCGTTAAATTCCCCCGGCAGGGCCACAGTCCCCATGGCGGCGGCGGATTTGTTCTGTGCCGTCAGCAGCATCTCCCCCGCGTCATCGGCCAAGGCGCGCAGCATCAGGCCGCGCAGGGGAGGGGTGAGCGTGTCTGCGCTGACTTCTGCCCCGAGCGCGGCCAGTTCATCCCGCAGCGCAGCGTGCAGATTGTCCGACAGCGGCACGTCAATTTGGCGGACATTCTCGGCCCCCAATGCATCCCGCGCGATTGCCGCCGCGAGCGCGGTATCGTTCCCCTCGGCCTGTTCGATCAGCACCTTGGAAGCGCGGGTTTTGGCAGCGTAGTCCCGCAGCCCCACGACCAAGGCGCGGTAGTCCCGTTCCAGCGCCTCCGGCTGCGGCGCCAAGGCGCTTTCCACGATCCGCCAGCCCTCCGGCCCGCGCTCCAGATCGACATGGGCAAACGCTGTGTCGAAGGCGGGCATCTGCAATGCCAGCTTGCCGCCGGGGTTCAGCGCGAATGTGGCGCCGTCGAAAACCGTCTCACCCTCGCCGCCGGTCATGTTGAGGTGGATCACCGGCAGTTCCGTCTCGATCACCCGCGCGACCATGTGGTTGAGGCGCCGCTCCATCGCGCCGCGCAAATGGGGCGTGGCATGGGGGATCAGCAGCAGTTCGGCCCCCGTCTCGGCCTGCGTTTCGGCCACGTCGCCCTCCCAACCGTCGGCGCCAATGGGGGAACCGATGCGCAGCCCCTCCACCACATAGGGGCCGCTGATCGGTGCGGGATCGAAAAGCGCGCGGGCGGCTGGGGCGTGTTGCAGCACTCTTTGGGCGATCTTTCCGTTCTGAAGGATGAGGTAGGCGTTATGAAGCTTGCCCCCCTCTCCCCAAGGCGCGCCGAGCGCCAAGGCGGGGCCGTCGGCGCAGTCAGCGGCTAACGCCTCAAGCTGCGCCACAACTTCGCGCTGAGAGGAAGGATTTTGCGACAGCCCTTGCGCGTCATGCCCGGTCAGGAAAAGTTCGGGCAGGGCGACCATCTGCGCGCCAGCATCGCGCCCGGCCTGCCATGCGTCGCGGGCCAATGCCGCGTTTCCGGGCAGATCACCGGCGGTGGGGTTCAACTGCCCGAGGGTGAGGCGGAAACGGTCTGGCATGGCAAGGCTCCGGGCTGGCTGGCGTGGGGTGGGTCTAGCAGATCGGACCGGGGGCGAAACCCCCGTGCGCAGAGCTGACCCGCAGCACCGGGTGCGCGGGATCCGCCCAAACCGGCGTGCCCCTCTTGCAAACACGTTGCCTCTGCCCTCTATCACCCGTAACCTCGGGCCAAATGCCACTTAACGAGATCGGGAATTTCCGCCCATGTTGCACCGCAGCCTGCCCCTCTGTCTGATCGCCCTTCTGGCCACGCCGCTTGCGGCGCAGGACGGGCAGGTGCTGACCAAGGAATATGACGACGGCGGCATCTATGAGGGCACCTTTCAAGGCGGTCTTCAGCATGGCACCGGCACCTATAAGCTGCCCAATGGCTATGAATACTCCGGCGAATGGGTCGAGGGGGAGATCAAGGGCGAAGGTGTCGCGCGTTTCCCCAATGGATCGGTCTATGAGGGCAATTTTGCCAAGGGCAAGCCCGACGGTCTGGGCAAGATCACCTTTGCCGATGGCGGCACCTATGAGGGCGAATGGGAAGCGGGCGCGATCATGGGGCAGGGCGTGGCGATCTACGCCAATGGCGTGCGCTATGAGGGCGAGTTTCGCAACGCCAAACACCACGGCAAGGGCGTGATGCAAAGCCCCGGTGGCTATGAATACAAGGGCGATTGGGTCGATGGCGTCAAACAGGGCGTGGGCACGATCACCTACCCCGATGGGGCGGTCTATGAAGGGGAGATCGAAGCCGGCAAACGCAGCGGCGAAGGCACGCTGACCATGCCCGACGGGCTGGTCTATGTGGGCAAATGGAAAGACGGCCAGATCGACGGCACCGGCACGCTGACCCAACCCAACGGCGATGTCTACGAAGGCACGCTGGTCGCGGGGCGGCGTGAGGGCAAGGGCAAGGTCACCTATGAAAACGGTGACACCTATGAGGGCGACTTCAAGGATGACCGCCGCGATGGGCAGGGCACCTTCACCGGCACCGATGGCTATGTCTATACCGGTTCTTGGGTTGCGGGGCAGATCGAAGGCGAGGGGCAGGTGACCTATCCCGACGGGTCGGTCTATGTCGGCACCTTCCGCAATGATCTGGCCGATGGCACGGGTAAAATCACCTATCCCGATGGCTCCACCTATGAAGGCGAATGGGTCGCCGCTGTGATCGAGGGCGAGGGCGTCGCCACCTATACCAACGGCGTGGTCTATGAGGGCGAGTTCAAGGACGCCCGCAACCACGGCCAAGGCGTGATGACCTATGCCGACGGCTACCGCTATGAGGGCGGCTGGCAGGACGGCCAGCGTCACGGGCAGGGCAAGGCGACCTATCCCGACGGCACCGTTTACGAGGGGGCCTTCAGGAACGGCCAGCGTCATGGGCAGGGCAAGATCACCATGGCCAGCGGTTTCGTTTACGAAGGCGAGTGGACCGAGGGCGAGATCGAAGGGCAAGGAGTTGCGACCTATGCCAATGGCGATGTCTATGAGGGCACCTTCAAAGCCGGCAAGCGGCAGGGCAGCGGCACCATGCGCTATGCCAGCGGCGAGGAAGCCTCGGGCGAATGGGAGAATGGCGCGCTGAGTGATGAGGCTGGCGAGGCCGAAGCCTCGGAAGCGGCGGAGGCGGCTTCGGAAGAGGCTGGCGGTGAGGACGCGGCCACCGAAACACCCGCCCCCGAAGACAGCACCGACGCGGATACGTCAGAGGCCACGCCCGCGCAGACCGGCACCGCTGCAGACGGGGGCTGAGCCCCGCCTTTGCTGGACAACGCCCGCGCCCTGTGGCAAGCCCGCGCGCAACAGGAGTACGCCAGATGTCCAACCCCACAATCACCCGTTTCGCCCCGTCCCCCACTGGTTATATCCATGTGGGCAACCTGCGCACCGCGCTGATGAACTACCTCATCGCGCGCAAGGCGGGCGGCACTTTCATTCTGCGCATCGATGACACCGATCCCGAGCGCAGCAAGGAAGAATATATCGACGGCATCAAGCAAGACCTCGAATGGCTGGGTCTGGAGTGGGACCGGGTCGAGCGTCAGTCCGAGCGGCTGGATCGCTACCACGCCGCCGCCGATGACCTGCGCGAAAAGGGCCGTTTCTACGAGGCTTTCGAGACGCCGACAGAGCTGGACCTCAAGCGCAAGAAACAGCTCAACATGGGCAAGCCGCCGGTCTATGACCGCGCCGCGCTGAACCTGTCGGACGAAGAGAAAGCCGCCCTGCGGGCCGAACGTGGTGATGGTGTCTGGCGCTTCAAGCTCGATCACGCGCGGATCGAATGGGATGACGGTATCCTTGGCGATATCTCCATCGACGCGGCCTCGGTCAGTGACCCGGTGCTCATCCGCGGCGACGGGCAGATCCTTTATACATTGGCGAGCGTTGTGGACGACACTGAGATGGGCGTGACCCATGTGGTGCGCGGCTCGGACCATGTGACCAACACCGCCACGCAAATCCAGATCATGCAGGCGCTTGGCAATGCAGCGGTGCCCTCCTTCGCGCATCACTCGCTGCTGACCGGCCCGCAGGGCGAGGCGTTGAGCAAGCGTTTGGGCACATTGGCGCTGCGCGATCTGCGCGAGCAGGGGGTCCAGCCCTTCGCGCTTCTGAGCCTGATGGCGCGGCTCGGGTCCTCCGATCCGGTGGAACTGCGCACGGATATGACAGAGCTGATCGACGGTTTCGACATCAACCGCTTCGGCTCGGCCCCGACGAAATTCGACGTGGCCGACCTCTTCCCGCTGACTGGGCGCTACTTGCAGCAATTGCCGCTGGAAGCCGTGAAAGACGACATCACCGCCCTCGGCGTGCCCGAGGACAAGGCCGCGCAATTCTGGGCCGTGACGCGCGAGAATATCTCGACCCTGAAAGACCTCGGCCCCTGGTGGGCCATGTTCCGCGACGGGGCGGAGCCGGTGATCGCCGAGGAAGACCGCGAATTCGTGGCGCAGGCCATGCTGCTGCTGCCCGAAATGCCCTTCGATGAGACCACTTGGTCCAACTGGACCGCAGCGGTCAAGGAAGCCACGGGCCGCAAGGGGCGCGGGCTGTTCCGGCCTTTGCGTCTGGCGCTGACGGGGCAGGAGCATGGGCCGGAGATGGCGCAGGTGATGCCGCTGTTGCAGGTGGTGAAGGCGCGCGGCTGATTGGCGGGCTTGGGGGCTTGAGGCAGCCTCCCGGGGGCGCTGCCCCCGGACCCCCGAGGGTATTTGAGAAAGGATGAAGGAAGTTTTGGGGGGCGTGTTTTCGGCCCTTAGAAGTTCCTTGCGGCGAAGGTTGTTTCGGCGCGTTCTTTGATCTGCACTGACAGGCGATCCATGTGCTGGTCGACCACGGCGGTTTCGGCTTCCGTCAGTGTTTGGTGGCGCGGGTAGAGGGGGGCTGCGCGGTCGTCGAGGATGGGCGTGTCCCAACCGTCGGTCGTGTCGAAGAAACGTGCCGCGCCCTCGGTGCCGAATTCGCGCAGGAAGCCTTGGACCACCACATCGAGGTAGCTGAGCAGGATGACGTGATCGCCGTGGGTCACCGCGATGTCGGCGGGGATGGCGTAATGAGCGATGTCGGGGGCGGGGGTCAGGTCATGCACCACCGCGCCGCCTGAGGCGTGGCGTTCGTAGCTGTATTCGCGTTTGTCCAGCGCTGCCCAATCCGCGCCCGGCACGGCGGCGATCAGCCCGTCGATCCGGGTGGCGGGGTGCTGCACTACGGAAAGATAGACGATATCGCGGCCTTCGGTGCGGACCCATTGGCGGCGCCAACCGTCGAGCTGCGCCGTGCGGGCATCGGGGTAGCTATGGGTGTTGCGGTTCACGAGGCTGCCGTAGCCAAAGAAATAGGGGGTCATGCGGGGTGCTTTCCATCTGCCGTGTTGCCGGTAAGAAAACATGTGTCGCATCCGCTCACAAGCATGCTTGACGCGGAGGTATGCCCCAGCATACGAAAGGCCCAATCGTCACGGGAGAATCGGTTAACACCGATGCCGAAGGAGCAACCGCCCCGGAAACTCTCAGGCCCCAGGACCGTGATGTGACCAAGACTCTGGAGAGGGGCGCGGATGCGCACGCCGAAGGGATAACGATCTCAGGCGGAAGGACAGAGGGGGCATCAGGCGCAGCATTTGCGGCGCCAAGGTGCCGGCATGGTCAAAAGGTCATCCGGAAGCGACAGGAAAGGCGAACCGGATGAGCGATCTCAAGCAGACGGCATTGCATGATTTGCATGTGGAACTGGGGGCCAAGATGGTGCCCTTTGCGGGCTATTCCATGCCCGTGCAATACCCTCTTGGCGTGATGAAGGAACATCTGCACACCCGTGCCGCCGCCGGGTTGTTCGATGTGGGCCACATGGGGCAGGTCGTCGTTCGCGCGAAGTCTGGCAGCTATGAGGATGCGGCCTTGGCGATGGAGCGGCTTGTGCCGGTCGATGTGCTGGGCCTTGGTGAGATGCGCCAGCGCTATGCCATGTTTACCGATCCCAATGGCGGTATTCTGGATGACCTGATGTTGGCCAATCTGGGCGACCATCTGTTTGTCGTGGTGAATGCCGGGTGCAAGGATGATGACATCGCCTTGATGCGGGAGGCCCTGTCGGACAGTTGCGAGATCGAGGTGCTGGACGACCGCGCGCTGCTGGCGTTGCAGGGGCCGCAGGCCGAGGCTGCCTTGGCGCGGTTGCAGCCCTCGGTGGCGGATATGAAATTCATGGATGTGGCGCGGGACGTCGATCTTGATGGGATCACCGTCACCCTGTCGCGCTCGGGCTACACCGGGGAGGATGGCTACGAGATTTCCGTGGCGAATGGTGACGCGGTGGCGCTGGCGCAGAAGCTGTTGGCGATTGAGGAGGTCGAACCGATCGGCCTTGGGGCGCGGGACAGTCTGAGGCTGGAAGGCGGGCTTTGCCTTTACGGCCATGACATCGACACCACCACCACGCCGGTCGAGGCGGCGCTGAACTGGGCCATCCAGAAGGTGCGGCGCGAGGATGGCGACCGCGCAGGCGGCTTCCCGGGCGCGGGGGTGATCTTGCAACAACTGGCCGACGGCGCGCCGCGCAAGCGCGTGGGGTTGCTGCCCGAGGGGCGCGCGCCGATGCGCGAGGGGGTCGCCATTTATGATGCCGCCGAGGGTGGCAATGAGGTTGGCCGCGTGACCTCGGGCGGCTTTGGTCCGACGGTTGGCGGCCCGGTTGCCATGGGATATGTCAGCGCCGAGCATGCGAAGGTCGACACGCCGCTTTGGGGCGAGGTGCGCGGCAAGCGCTTGCCACTGACTGTCACGAAAATGCCGTTCGTTGCGGCGAACTTTAAACGCTGAATCTACACAGGGAACTCCATTATGAAATTTACCGAAGAGCATGAATGGCTGCGCGTCGAGGGTGACGAAGTGGTCGTGGGCATCACCACGCACGCCGCGGAGCAGTTGGGCGATGTCGTTTTCGTGGAACTGCCCGACGAAGGCACCACCGTCAGCAAGGATGACGAGGTCGTGGTCATCGAATCCGTGAAGGCGGCGTCGGACATCCTTGTGCCCATCGACGGTGAGATCACGGAAGTGAACGGCGCGCTGACCGACAACCCCAGCATGGTCAACGACGACCCGCAGGGCGAGGCGTGGTTCTTCAAGATGAAGGTCTCTGACGCCAGCCAGATGGACGACTTCATGGACGAAGCCGCCTATCAGAAATTCATCGGCTAAACCGCCGCGCGCGCCGGGGCTCCGGCGATGCTGATCACCTGCGTCGCCCCATGGGCGGCGCGCCACAAACAGGGGGCGCCCTGCCGCGCCGTGACGAGGAACCCGACATGAGCTTCAAGCCCACCGATTATCTGCCCTATGATTTCGCCAACCGGCGTCACATTGGCCCGTCCCCTTCCGAGATGTCGCAGATGCTCGACACCGTGGGCGCCGAAAGCCTTGATGCGCTGATCGACGACACGCTGCCCAAGGCGATCCGGGCGAAACAGCCGCTGGATTTCGGCAAGGCGATGAGCGAGCGTGAAGTGCTTGAGCACATGCGCCGCGTGGCGGGCAAGAACAAGGTGCTCACCAGCCTGATCGGCCAAGGCTACCATGGCACCGTCACGCCCCCGGCGATCCAGCGCAATATCCTCGAGAACCCGGCGTGGTACACCGCCTACACCCCCTATCAGCCCGAGATTTCGCAGGGCCGTCTCGAAGCGCTGCTGAACTTCCAGACCATGGTGAGCGACCTCACCGGGCTGGAGATCGCCAATGCCTCGCTGCTCGACGAGGCCACGGCCTGTGCCGAGGCAATGACCATGGCGCAGCGCAGTTCGAAATCGAAGGCCAAGGGTTTCTTCATCGACGTGAACTGCCACCCGCAGAACATCGCGGTGATGAAGACCCGCGCTGAGCCTCTGGGCATCGAGGTCATCGTCGGCGAACCCGAGGAGATGGAGGCCGAGAAGGTCTTTGGCGCAATCTTCCAGTATCCCGGCACCTATGGCCGTGTGCGCGACTTCACCGACCACATGGCGGCGCTGCACGAGGTCAAGGCCGTGGGCATCGTCACCGCCGACCCGCTGTCGCTGACCCTGCTGAAAGAACCGGGCGCCATGGGCGCCGACATCGCCGTGGGCAGCACCCAGCGGTTCGGCGTGCCCGAGGGCTACGGCGGCCCGCATGCCGCCTATATGGCTTGTAAGGATTCCATGAAGCGTGCCATGCCCGGCCGGATCGTCGGTGTCTCCATCGACGCCCATGGCAACCGCGCCTACCGTCTTTCCTTGCAGACCCGCGAGCAGCACATCCGGCGTGAGAAGGCCACGTCGAACGTCTGCACCGCGCAGGCGCTGCTGGCCGTCATGGCCTCGATGTATGCCGTGTTCCACGGGCCGGAAGGCTTGAAAGCCATCGCGCAGCGCATCCACCGCAAGACCGTGCGTCTGGCCAAGGGGCTGGAGGCCGCGGGCTTCGACGTGCAGCCCGATGCCTATTTCGACACGATCACCGTCGAGGTTGGCCCGCTGCAGGCCGCGGTGATGAAATCCGCCGTGGACGAGGGCATTAACCTGCGCCGCGTGGGCGAGACCCGCGTCGGCATCACGTTTGACGAGCGCACCCGCCCTGACACGATCGAGGCGGTCTGGCGCGCCTTCGGCATCCGTCAGGCGGATGACGACTTCACGCCCGAGTACCGTCTGCCCGAGGGTCTGCTGCGGACAAGCGATTACCTCACGCACCCGATCTTCCACATGAACCGGGCCGAGACCGAGATGATGCGCTACATGCGTCGTCTCGCGGACCGTGATCTGGCGCTCGACCGGGCGATGATTCCGCTCGGCTCCTGCACCATGAAACTGAACTCGGCTGCCGAGATGATGCCGGTGACATGGCGCGAGTTCTCGCTCATCCACCCCTTCGTGCCCGCCGATCAGGCGCTTGGCTACCGCGAGATGATCGACGATCTCTCGGACAAACTCTGCGAAATCACCGGCTATGACGCGATTTCCATGCAGCCGAACTCCGGCGCGCAGGGCGAATACGCAGGTCTTCTGACCATCGCTGCCTATCACCGCGCCAAGGGCGAGGGGCACCGCAACATCTGCCTCATCCCGATGAGTGCGCATGGCACCAACCCGGCCTCGGCCCAGATGGTCGGCTGGAAGGTGGTGGTGATCAAGACCGCCTCTAACGGTGACATCGACCTCGATGATTTCCGCGCCAAGGCCGAGCAGCACAGCGAGAACCTCGCCGGCTGCATGATCACCTATCCCTCGACCCATGGTGTGTTCGAGGAGACCGTGCATGAGGTGACCAAGATCACCCATGACCACGGCGGGCAGGTCTATATCGACGGGGCCAACATGAACGCCATGGTGGGCCTGTCCCGCCCCGGCGATCTGGGCGGTGACGTCAGCCACCTGAACCTACACAAGACCTTCTGCATCCCGCATGGCGGCGGCGGCCCCGGCATGGGACCCATTGGCGTCAAGTCGCATCTGATCGCGCATCTGCCGGGCCACCCGAACGAGGAAGGCGCCGCTGTGTCCGCCGCACCCTACGGTTCGCCCTCGCTGCTGCCGATTTCCTGGTCCTACTGCCTGATGATGGGCGGGGACGGTCTGACGCAGGCGACCCGGGCGGCGATCCTCAACGCCAACTACATCGCCAAGCGGCTCGAAGGGGCTTACGACGTGCTCTACAAAGGCCCCTCTGGCCGGGTGGCGCATGAATGCATCATCGACGTGCGCCCCTATGAGGAAACGGCGGGCATCACCAACGAAGATGTTGCCAAGCGCCTCGTCGATTGCGGCTTCCACGCGCCGACCATGTCTTGGCCGGTGGCGGGCACGCTGATGGTGGAGCCGACGGAGTCCGAGACCAAGGCTGAACTGGACCGTTTCTGCGATGCCATGCTGGCGATCCGCGAGGAGATCCGCGAGATTGAGGAGGGCCGCATGGACCGCGCCAACAACCCGCTCAAGAACGCGCCGCACACGGTGGAGGATTTGGTGGTGGAATGGGGCGACCGGCCCTACAGCCGTGAGCAGGGCTGCTTCCCGCCCGGTGCCTTCCGCGTCGACAAATACTGGCCGCCGGTCAACCGCGTCGACAACGTGCATGGCGACCGCAACCTGATCTGCACCTGCCCGCCGCTGGAGGACTACGCCGAAGCGGCGGAGTAAGGTTCAGACCCAGACAACACCTAAGGGCGCGGGATCATTCCTGCGCCCTTAGCATATCCGCGGGCCGGGCGTTCAGCGCCTTCAGCGCAAAGCCCAGACCAGCCAGCACCGTGGCCAAGACGCCGCCCGTGATGATCAGCAGCGCATTGGGCCAGACCACGGCGAAATCAGTCTCCATAACAAAATGGCTCACTGCCCAGCCACCGGTGATCCCGGCCAGCAGCGCCACCGTCCCGGCAAAGAGACCGAGCAGCGCGGCGCGAAGCACAAAGCTGGTGGCGATGGCGCGGCGCGAGGCCCCCATGGTTTTCAGCAGCGCCGCCTCATAGCTGCGCGCGCCGGTGCCTGCGGCGGCGGCCCCGATCAGCACCATGAACCCCGTCGCCAGCGTGGCCAAGGCGCCAAAGGAAATGGCAGAGGCGAGCCCAGCCAGCACCGCGGCGACCCGGTCGATCGCATCGCGCACGCGGATGGCGGTGATGTTGGGGTATTCGCTGGCAAGATCGCGCAGGATCGCGGCCTCCGCCTCGGGTTCGGCATAGACGGTCGAGATGAAACTATGCGGCGCGCCTGCAAGGGCGGCGGGGTTCATCGTCAGCACGAAACCGATCCCGGCGGTCGAGAAATCGACCTCGCGAAAGCTGGTGATCGTGCCGGTGATGTCGCGGCCAAGGATGTTGACGCTGAGCGTGTCGCCCAGCTCCAGCCCGATCTCTTCGGCCTCTTCGGCGGCAAAGCTGATCTGCGGATCGCCACTGTAATCCTGCGCCCACCATTCCCCCGCAGTGATCCGCGTGTCTTCGCCCGGCTGCGCGGCATAGGTCACCCCGCGGTCGCCGCGCACGACCCAGTGATCGCCCGCGACCTCACGCGCGGGGCGTCCGTTGATCTGGGTGATCACGCCGCGCAGCATCGGGGCGCTTTCGATGCGCGACACGGCCGGATCGCCCTCAAGCCGCGCGGTATAGCCGGGCATCTGGTCTTTCTGAATATCGACGAAAAAGTAGGAGGGTGCGACGTCGGGCAGGTTGCCGGAAATCGCGCGGCGCAGGTTGCCGTCGATCTGACCCACGGCAGCCAGCACCGAGAGGCCGAGGCCAAGCGCCAGCACCACCGCCGTCGCCCCTTCGCCGGGGCCGCCGATGGCCGCCAGCGCCCACCGCAGGCGCGGATGGCCCCGCGCCCGGCGGGCCGTCGCACGGGCCAGCAGACGCAAGAGCGCCGCCGCCAGCGCGAGCACGGCGAGCGTCGCGGCCAATCCGCCCAGTGTCCAAAGCGTGAGCGACCACGAGCCGTTGAACCAACCCGCCAGCGCAAGCAGAGCGGCCAGCAGCAGCGCCATCGCGACGAGGTAGGGCGCGGCGGGCCAAGGTGATTGCCGTTGCCAATCGTCGCGGAACAGGGTCGCGGCGCGGACATCAGCGCTGCGCGCGAGCGGCCAGAGGGTGAAGAGAGCGGCGGTTAGCAGCCCGTAGAGTGCGGCCTCAATCAGTGGGGCGGGGTAGATGGTGAAACGCGCGGGCAGGGGCAGACTTGCTTCGATCAGCGGCGACAGCAGCAGCGGCAGGCCTGCGCCGATCAGCAGACCAAGAGCGACGCCAGCCATGGCCAGAATGCCGACTTGTATGAAATAGGTCTGAAAGATCGTCGCTCTCGACGCCCCCATGGCGCGGAAAGTGGCGATGACGGCGGTCTTGCGTTGCAGATAGGCCCGCACCGCTGCCGCCACGCCGACCCCGCCGACGGCAAGGCCCGAGAGCCCGACGAGCACCAGAAAGGCGCTCAGGCGTTCGACGAAACGCGCCACGCCTGGCGCGCCGTTGCGCGCGTCGGTCCAGCGCATCCCGGCATCGGCAAAACGCGCTTTGGCCTCGTCTTCGAGCGAGGCGAGGGCGGTGCCCTGGGGCAATTCGAGACGGTATTTGCTATTGAAAAGCGTGCCGGGGGCAAGCAGGCCTGAGCCTTCGAGCGCCGCGCGTTTGACCAGTGTGCGGGGCCCAAGGGAAAAGCCGCTGGCGGCGGAATCCGGTTCGCGTTTGATCAGCGCGGTCAGGGTGAACTCCGCCTCGCCAAGTGCGAAAGTGTCACCGGGGGAGAGGGCCAGCCGATCCGCCAGTGCCCGTTCCATCACCGCGCCGGGCAGGGCGGTGGCCTCGGGCGAAAGGGCATCTTCCAACGGCAGGGCGGGGTCCAAGACCATCTCGCCGATCAGCGGATAGAGGTCATCGACCGCCTTGACCTGCGTGAGCGCGCGTTCTGAGGTCTCGCCCGCGCCGGTGACGGCCATGGAACGGAACTCGACAATCTCGGAGACGCGCGTGGCGCGTTCGGCCATCCAGTCGCGCTCTTCGGGGGTGGCGAAACGGTAGGTGAAATCCAGCTCGGCATCGCCGCCAAGAAGGGCCGCGCCCTCGGCCTCCAACCCGGCTTCGATCGCCGCGCGGACAGTCCCGACAGCGGCCAGCGCGGCCACGCCAAGCGCAAGACAGGCCAGCAGCAGGCGAAAGCCGCGCAGGCCGCCGCGCATTTCCCGACGGGCGAAACGGGCGGCAAGGCGCAGGCTCATGCGAGGCGCCCGTCGCGGAGTTCCACCACCCGGTCGCAGCGCTGCGCCAGATCATCGGCGTGGGTGACCAACACCAGCGTCGCGCCATGGCGGTCGCGCAGTTCAAACAACAGGTCCATGATCGCGGCCCCATTGCGGCTGTCGAGACTGCCCGTCGGCTCATCCGCCAAGAGGATCGCGGGGCGGGGTGCTGCGGCGCGCGCGAGTGCCACGCGCTGTTGCTCGCCGCCCGACATCTGCGCGGGGTACTGGTTGATCCGGTGGCCCAGCCCCACGGCCTCAAGCTCGGCCCGGGCGCGGTCAAAGGCGTCATCGGCGCCGGAAAGCTCCAGCGGGGTGGCGACATTCTCAAGCGCGGTCATGGTGGGGATGAGGTGGAAAGACTGAAAAACAATCCCCATGCGCCCCTGCCGGAACTGTGCCAACCCGTCTTCGCGCAGCGCGCTCAGGTCATGGCCGAGGGCGGTGACCTTGCCGCCGGTGGCGCGCTCCAGCCCGCCCATGACCATCAGGAGCGAGGATTTGCCCGACCCGGAAGCGCCGGTCAGCGCGATGCTCTCCCCTTGCTGGACCTGCAACGAAATGCCGCGCAGAATATCGACGGGGCCGGCATTGCCCTTGAGGCTCAGCGTGACATCTTGAAGGTCATAGACAGGGTCGCTCATCGGGTCGCCTTTGGCTTGGGATACGTGATGGATATGGAGGTCCGCGAAGGATGCGCAAGGTATTGATCTGTTTTGCCTTTATTTTAGGCAGCGCGGCGCGGGCCGAGGAGGTGGTGATCGCCGCCCTCGGCGACAGCCTGACCCAAGGCTACGGGCTGCCCGCCGAGGAGGGGTTCGTGCCGCAATTGCAAGGCTGGCTGGATGCCGAGGGGGTCGAGGCCAAGATCCTCAACGCGGGCGTGTCGGGCGATACCACCGCTGGCGGGCTGGCGCGGGTCGACTGGACCCTGACGCCCGAGGTGGACGCGATGATCGTGACGCTGGGGGGCAACGACCTGCTGCGCGGGCTGGACCCGGCGCAGGCGCGCGGCAACATGGACGGCATCCTTTCGGCTGCAAAGAAGGCGGAGGTTGAGGTGCTCTTGGTCGGCATGAGCGCGCCGGGCAACTACGGGGCGGGCTATAAGGCAGAGTTCGAAGGGCTCTACCCCGATCTGGCCGAGGCTTACGGCACGCTGTTCTACCCGGACTTCTTTACCGGCCTGCTGGCCGAGGAAAAGAAAGCCGCCAGCGCGCGGAGCGAGACGGTGCAGCGCTATTTCCAAGGCGACGGCATCCACCCCAATGCCGAAGGCGTGGCCCTGATTGTGGAAGACATCGGCCCGGCGGTAGCCGAGCTGGCAGCGCGGGCTGCTGACAGCCGCTAACAAAAAACGGACGCCGCAGCGTCCGTTTCGATCATCATGATGTGGCCCGTTCAGGCCAGTGCGATGTTGCTCGCGCTTTCGCGGCCATCGCGGCCCGCTTCGACGTCAAAAGTGACCTTTTGGTTGTCGGCAAGCCCGGTCAGCCCGGCGCGTTCCACGGCGGAAATATGGACAAAGATGTCTTTGCCGCCCGCATCCGGTGCGATGAAGCCGTAGCCTTTTGTCGTGTTGAACCATTTTACGGTGCCAGTAGCCATGCCCCGTGTCTCCCTTTCTTTGATCTGCCCGCAACATGCGGCAGCGCGGCTCGGTCGAATTCGTGATCGCTGGAGCCTTAGGGCAGCCGGGTCGAAAAGTCTTCGCGTCGCAGTTGTGATATTGGAATCTCTATTTTTAAAATCAAGGATTTTTACGGGGCGAGGGGCCGCAAGCAAGGAAGCGCCCATGAAATATAACCTGCCTGTTACAAAACTGGCAGGCATCTCGGGATTTTTCGGAAGGCGCGTTTTTCAAAAATTTACCAGTTGATAAAAAAATGATTCCATGAGAGCGTTTTCAAAACACCAAGAAAACGACAGGGATTTTGATATGGCACGAGATGTGTTTGAGCCGGGGATCGTTCCGGGGCGGTTAGAACCGCAGAGCTATGCCGAGGGGTTTTCGGATCTTCATCCGCCCTTGGATGAACATGAGGCGCTGGTCGCGGCGGACCGCTGTTACTTTTGCCACGACGCGCCCTGCATGACGGCCTGTCCGACCGACATCGACATTCCGCTGTTCATTCGGCAGATCGCCACTGGCACGCCCGATGCGGCGGCCAAGACGATCCTGAGCCAGAACATCCTCGGCGGCATGTGCGCCCGGGTCTGCCCAACAGAGACGCTTTGCGAAGAGGTTTGTGTGCGCGAGGTGGCCGAGGGCAAGCCGGTGTTGATCGGCCAGTTGCAGCGCTATGCGACGGATCATTTGATGGCGCAGGGCGTGCATCCCTTCGAGCGGGCCGCAGCCACGGGCAAGCGCATCGCAGTGGTGGGCGCGGGGCCGGCGGGTCTGTCCTGCGCGCACCGTCTGGCGATGCTGGGCCATGATGTTGAGATCATCGACGCGCGGCCCAAGCCCGGCGGGCTGAACGAATATGGCATCGCGGCCTATAAGACCCCGAACGGCTTCGCGCAGGCCGAGGTGGATTGGCTGATGCAGATCGGCGGGATCACCTTCCGGCATGAGGTTGCCGTGGGCCGGGATGTCACTCTCGATGAACTGAAGGCCGATTACGACGCGGTTTTCCTCGGGATGGGGCTGGTCGGCGTTAATGCCCTTGGGGCCGAGGGCGAGGATAAGGCAGGGGTTGCCAATGCGGTCGATTTCATCGCCGAACTGCGGCAGGCCAGCGATATCTCCGGCGTGCCGATTGGCCGCGATGTGGTGGTGATCGGCGGCGGGATGACGGCGGTGGACGCGGCGGTGCAGGCGAAACTGCTGGGCGCGCTCAATGTGACGCTGGTCTATCGCCGCGGGCGCGACCGGATGAACGCAAGTGTGTTTGAGCAAGACCTCGCCGCCTCCAAGGGCGTGCGGATCGTGACCCATGCGGTGCCGATTGCCGTGCATGGCAACGGGTCGGTGCGCGAGATCGAGTTCGAATATGTCGATGAAGCGATGAAGGGCACCGGCCAAACCCTGCGCCTGCAAGCGGATCAGGTGTTCAAGGCCATCGGTCAGACGCTGTTGGGCGAGGGCCTGCCCGAACTCGACGGGCGCAAGATCAAGGTCGACGGCACCGGACGTACCAGTCTGGAAGGCGTTTGGGCCGGGGGCGATTGCGCCAGCGGTGGTGATGACCTCACTGTGACCGCCGTGGCCGAGGGCCGCGATGCGGCGATGGACATTCACACCACATTGATGGGGGCGGCGGGCTGAGGCCGCGCCGAGAGGGAGACATAACATGGCTGATCTGAGAAGCGACTTCATCGGGATCAAATCCCCCAATCCGTTCTGGCTGGCCTCCGCCCCGCCGACGGACAAGGAATACAATGTGCGCCGCGCCTATGAGGCGGGCTGGGGCGGGGTGGTATGGAAGACCCTCGGCTCCGAAGGGCCGCCGGTGGTCAACGTCAACGGCCCACGCTACGGCGCGATCTGGGGCGCGGATCGGCGGCTGTTGGGGCTCAACAACATCGAGTTGATCACCGACCGCCCGCTAGAGGTGAACCTGCGCGAGATGAAGTCGGTGAAGCGCGACTACCCCGACCGCGCGCTCATCGCCTCGATCATGGTGCCTTGTGAGGAGGAGGCGTGGAAAGCCATTCTGCCGCATGTGGAGGAGACCGGCGCCGACGGGATCGAGCTGAACTTCGGCTGCCCGCATGGCATGGCCGAGCGGGGCATGGGCTCTGCCGTGGGGCAGGTGCCGGAATACATCGAGATGGTCACCCGCTGGTGCAAGATGTACACCCGCATGCCGGTGATCGTGAAGCTGACGCCGAACATTACCAACGTGGTTTACCCTGCCGAGGCCGCCAAGCGCGGCGGCGCGGATGCGGTGAGCCTGATCAACACGATCAACTCGATCACCTCGGTCGATCTCGACCTCTTCGCGCCTGAGCCCACGATCGACGGCAAGGGCACCCACGGCGGCTATTGCGGCCCGGCGGTCAAACCCATCGCGCTCAACATGGTGGCCGAGATCGCCCGCAACCCCGAGACCCACGGTCTGCCGATCAGCGGCATCGGCGGCGTCACCACATGGCGCGACGCGGCGGAGTTTCTCGCCCTTGGCGCGGGCAATGTGCAGGTCTGTACGGCGGCGATGACCTATGGCTTCAAGGTTGTCCAAGAGATGATCTCGGGCCTGTCGGAATATATGGACGAGAAGGGGCTGACCTCGGTCGACCAACTGGTGGGGCGCGCGGTGCCGAATGTCACTGACTGGAACCAGTTGAACCTGAACTACGTCGCCAAGGCGAAGATCGACCAAGACCTGTGCATCTCCTGTGGGCGTTGCTTTGCGGCTTGCGAGGACACCAGCCACCAAGCCATCGCCATGTCCGAAGACCGCACCTTTACCGTGATCGAAGAGGAATGCGTCGCCTGCAACCTCTGCGTCAATGTCTGTCCGGTCGAAGACTGCATCTCGATGGAGGAACTGGCAGCGGGCACCACCGACCTGCGCACGGGCAAGACGGTGACGCCGGACTATGCCAATTGGACCACGCACCCCAATAACCCCTCCGTCCACGCGGTCGAACCGGCGGAGTAAGACAAGTGCCACCGCGCCCCGGGTTCAGGACTTTCTGCGGGGCGGGGTGGCGGTATCGGCAGCGGGGGGCGGTATCTCTGACATCTCCCGCCGCGCCACGATCAGCGCCATTGCCGCATCCCGGGCCATCTCTTCGCGGGTGACGGGCGGTGCGCCCGCTGGTTCATCGGACGCTTTCGGATTTGCGCCCTTCGCATCCCGCGCAGCCCCTGCGCCCTTTATATCGCCTACATTCATCACTGCCCCTTTACCTTGGAAGGAGCCCGCACCCGCCAGTCAGACTGGGTGTCATGTGTTAACGGGGGATTAAACGCTGGGCGCCACTGGCCGTTATGGTTAACCGTTTGGCGTTGGCGCGGGCTGGTCCAAAAGCGCGCCGAACATCGCCTGAAGATGGGCCTGCGCGCGGGGGCGGGGGTCGGTCTCGGGACCGAGCAGGATCTGCGCCTGCGCCTCGAAATCCGCGTAGTGCTGGGTCGTCGCCCAGATTGAGAAGATCAGGTGCTGCGGGTCCAGCGCGGGCAGTTTTCCCGCCGCCACCCAGCCCGCGATCACGGCGCATTTCTCATCGAACAGGGGTTTGAGATGGCTATGCAATTCCGGCTCGATCCGCGGGGCACCTTGCAGGATTTCATTGGCAAAAAGGCGGCTCTCGCGCGGCAATTCGCGCGACATGGTCAACTTGCGTTCGACATAGTCCAAAATCTCGCGCCGGGGGTCGCCGTCGGGGTCTAGCTCCACCAACGGGTCGAGCCATGTTTCCATCAGTTGCGACAGCAAAGTGACATGAATGTCTTCTTTGCCATTGAAGTAATAGAGAATATTCGGTTTGCTCAGCCCAGCTTCGGCGGCGATCTGATCCAGCGTGGCGCCCCGGTAGCCGTGTTTGGAAAAGACTTCGAGCGCGGCATCCAGAATCACCCGGCGGTTGCGCTGCTGGATGCGGCTGGGTTTCTTGGCGGTGCTTTCGGGCAAGGCAATGATCCTTGGTGCTGCTAAAAAAGGCGTTTGCCGGATCGGCGGCGGGTTGTTTCAAACCAGTTCTTGACAGAGCCTAACCTAATCGCAATCGTGGATTTACCAAATGGTAAAAAAACAACACGGCCCAAGCCGATGACAGAGGAGTGACCTATGCCCGCGCCCGGAGAGAACCTCAAGATTGATCCCGACCGTCTGTGGGATTCCTTGATGGAAATGGCCAAGATCGGCCCCGGCGTGGCGGGGGGCAACAACCGCCAGACGCTGACGGACGAAGACGCCGAGGGCCGCGCGCTGTTCCAAAAGTGGTGCGAAGCGGCGGGCTGTACCATGGGGCTCGACCAGATGGGCAATATGTTCGCCCAGCGGGAGGGCACCGACCCCGATGCGCTGCCGGTCTATGTAGGCAGCCACCTCGACACCCAGCCGACGGGCGGGAAATACGATGGCATCATTGGCGTGCTCGGCGGGTTGGAGATCATCCGCACGATGAACGATCTGGGCATCAAGACCAAACACCCGATCGTTGTGACCAACTTCACCAACGAAGAAGGCACCCGTTACGCCCCCGCGATGCTGTCGTCGGGGGTTTTTGCTGGCATCCACACCCAAGACTGGGCTTATGCGCGCACCGATGCTGAGGGCAAAAGCTTTGGCGACGAATTGCAGCGCATCGGCTGGAAGGGCGACGAGGAAGTCGGCGCGCGCAAGATGCATGCCTTCTTCGAGTTGCACATTGAACAGGGCCCGATCCTCGAGGCCGAGGGCAAGGACATCGGCGTCGTGACCCACGGGCAGGGGCTGAGCTGGACGCAGGTGACGATCACCGGCAAGGACAGCCACACAGGCTCCACCCCCATGCCGATGCGCCGGGACGCGGGGCTGGGCATGGCGCGGGTATTGGAGAAGGTGAACGAGATCGCGCTCAGCCACGCGCCCCATGCGGTCGGCGCGGCGGGCCATATCGAGGTCTATCCGAACTCGCGCAATGTGATCCCCGGCAAGACGGTCTTTACCGTCGATTTCCGGTCGCCCGAACTGTCGGTCATCGAGGATATGGAGGCCCGTCTGCGCGAAGAGGGTCAAAAGATCGCCGACGATATGGATGTGCAGATCGAATTTGAAAAGGTCGGCGGCTTTGATCCCGTGGCCTTTGACGAGGGTTGCGTGACGGCTGTGCGCAACGCTGCCGAACGGCTGGGCTACAGCCATATGAACCTGATCTCTGGCGCGGGCCATGATGCCTGCTGGATCAACCGCGTGGCCCCCACGGCGATGGTGATGTGCCCCTGCGTCGATGGTCTGAGCCATAACGAGGCCGAGGAGATCACCAAGGATTGGGCCAAGGCGGGGGCGGATGTGCTGCTCCATGCGGTGCTGGAGACAGCGGAAATAGAGGGCTGAACACTCGGGCGGAGGTCGGGGGTGCTGCCCCGGCCCCCCGATGTAAACAGCCAGAAAGATGGGGAGAGAAAGATGAGCAAGGTAATCAAGGGTGGCATGGTCTGCACGGCGGACCGGACGTGGAAGGCCGACGTGCTGATCGAGGGAGAGAAGATCAAGCGCATCGGCGAGGACCTCACGGGTGACGAATACATCGACGCGGAAGGCGCCTATGTGATCCCCGGCGGGATCGATCCGCATACGCATCTGGAGATGCCCTTCATGGGCACCACTGCGGCAGAGACTTTTGAGTCCGGCACATGGGCCGCGGCGGTGGGCGGCACCACGATGGTGGTCGACTTCTGCCTGCCCGGCGCCGATGGCAGTATCAAGAACGCGATCAACGAATGGCACCGCAAGTCGGCGCCGCAGATTTGTTCGGACATCGGCTATCACATGGCCGTCACCGGCTGGGACGAGACCGTCTTTAACGAGATGAAGGACGCGGTCGACATGGGGGTGAACAGCTTCAAGCACTTCATGGCCTACAAAGGCGCCTTGATGATCGAGGACGACGAGATGTTCGCCTCCTTCAAGCGCTGTGCCGAGTTAGGCGCGCTGCCGATGGTCCATGCCGAGAACGGCGATCTGGTGGCGGAGTTGCAGCAGAAATATTTCGATCAAGGCATCACCGGGCCGGAGGGCCACGCCTATTCCCGCCCGCCCGAGCTTGAGGGCGAGGCCGCGAACCGCGCCATCACCATCGCCGACACGGCGGGCGTGCCGCTTTATATCGTGCATGTCTCTTGCGAACAGACCCACGAGGCGATCCGGCGTGCGCGGCAAAAGGGGATGCGGGTTTATGGCGAGCCGTTGATCCAGTTCCTGACGCTGGACGAGTCTGAGTATTTCAACAAGGATTGGGACCATGCCGCGCGCCGCGTCATGTCGCCGCCCTTCCGCTCGAAGGACCATCAGGACAGCCTTTGGGCCGGCCTGCAATCGGGCAGCCTACAGGTGGTGGCGACCGACCACGCCGCCTTCTCGACCGAGCAGAAACGCGCGGGCCGCGATGATTTCCGGATCATTCCCAACGGCTCGAACGGGCTGGAGGAGCGTCTGGCGGTGCTCTGGACCGAAGGGGTGGAGACGGGCCGCCTGACACCAAACGAGTTCGTCGCCGCGACCTCGACCAATATCGCCAAGATCCTCAACATCTACCCGCAGAAGGGCGCGATCGTTGAAGGGGCGGACGCCGATATCGTGGTATGGGATCCGAAGATCACCAAGACGATCAGCCCCGCGAACCACCATTCGGTGCTGGATTACAACGTCTTCGAGGGCTTCGAGGTCAAGGCGCAGAGCCGCTATACCCTGAGCCGCGGCGAGGTGATTTGGGCCTGGGGTCAGAACAGCCAGCCGCAGCCCGGCCGGGGCCGTTTCGTGCCGCGCCCGGCCTTCCCGAGCGCCAATGTCGCCCTCAGCAAATGGAAGGAACTCAACAGCCCCAAGATGATCAAGCGCGACCCGCTGAACATCCCGGCGGGGATCTGAGCCATGTAGAGCCGCCACGACAACCAGGTAAAGTGCCGCGCTAAAAGCGGCCGACCAACAGGGAAGTAAAATACGTGAATGACAGCCAGAGCGTGATCAGCGCCAGCAATCTTGACCTGACCTTTCAAACCAATGACGGGCCGGTCCATGCGTTGAAAGACGTGAACCTCGAGATCCACAAAGGGGATTTCGTCAGCTTCATCGGCCCCTCGGGCTGCGGCAAGACGACCTTTCTGAGGGTCATGGCCGACCTTGAGCAGCCCACGGGCGGCAGCGTGACCATCAACGGCGTCTCGCCCGAGGAGGCGCGTAAATCGCGGGCCTATGGCTATGTTTTCCAGGCGGCGGGACTGTATCCGTGGCGCACCATCGGCGGCAACATCCGCTTGCCGCTGGAGATCATGGGCGTGCCCCGGGCCGAGCAGGCCGAGCGGGTGAAACGGGTGCTCGACCTCGTGGAGCTATCGGGGTTCGAGAAGAAGTTTCCCTGGCAATTGTCGGGCGGGATGCAGCAGCGCGCCTCCATCGCGCGGGCGCTGTCCTTCGATGCCGACATCCTGCTGATGGACGAACCCTTCGGCGCGCTCGACGAGATCGTGCGTGACCACCTCAACGAGCAGCTCTTGAAGCTCTGGGCGCGCACCGAAAAGACCATTGCCTTCGTCACCCATTCGATCCCCGAGGCGGTGTATCTTTCCACCAAGATCGTGGTGATGAGCCCGCGCCCTGGACGGATCGCCGACGTGATCGAAAGTCCGCTGCCGCGCGAACGGCCTTTGGAGATTCGCGAGACGCCGGAATTCCTCGAGATCGCACACCGGGTGCGCGAGGGGCTGCGCGCCGGGCATGGGGACGATTGATGCGTAACATTATCCCCGTTCTCACGGTCGTGGGTCTGTTGATCGTCGTCTGGTATGGCGCGGCTGTCGCGCTCAACGCGCAATGGGCGCGGGATGTGGCGGCACGGGCCGACAAAACGCTGACATTCTCGGAATTGGTGGCCGACACCTGGTCGCAGGAGAAACCGAAACTTCCCGCGCCGCATCAGGTCGGCGCGGAACTGTGGAAGACCACGGTGGAGAAGAAGGTCACCTCGAAACGCTCGCTGATTTATCACACATGGGTCACCTTCAGCGCGACCTTTTTGGGCTTCGTCATGGGCACCGCGCTCGGCACGCTTCTCGCCGTCGGCATCGTGTTCAACCGCACGATGGACATGAGCGTGATGCCTTGGGTGATCGCCAGCCAGACGATTCCGATCCTCGCCATCGCACCGATGATCATCGTGGTCTTGAATGCCGTGGGCCTGTCGGGCCTGCTGCCCAAGGCGATCATCAGCATGTATCTGTCGTTCTTCCCGGTGGTCGTGGGCATGGTGAAGGGGCTGCGCAGCCCCGACCAGATGCAGCTTGACCAGATGCGGACATGGAACGCGAGCGGCTGGCAGACCTTCTGGAAACTGCGGCTGCCGTCCTCGATGCCCTATTTCTTCACCTCGCTGAAGGTCGGCGTCGCGGCCTCGCTGGTGGGGGCCATCGTGGGCGAGATGCCGACGGGGGCTGTCGCGGGCCTCGGCGCGCGCTTGCTGGCGGGCAGCTACTACGGCCAGACCGTTCAGATCTGGAGCGCGCTTCTGATGGCGGCGGCGCTTGCGGCGGCCATGGTGGGGCTTATCGGGTTGGTGCAGCGGCTGACCTTGAAACGGATGGGGATGGCATGATGGGCTGGGTTCTTTTTGCCATCGTCGCATGGGTCGCGGGCCTGTCGCTCAACGTCTGGCTGGCGCGGCAGCGGCCCTCGCGGGGGGCGTCACTGGCGGCACCGCTGGTCTTCGGAGTCACGCTCATTGCCGTTTGGGAAGGCGTGGTGCGCGGGTTCGAGATTAACCAAGTGCTTCTGCCCGCGCCTTCGGTGATCGCGGCGCGCATGGCCACGTCGCTCGATATCCTGTGGATCGACTTTGTGCAGACCGTCATCAAGGGGGCGCTGAGCGGCTACATCATCGGCTGCGGCGCGGCCTTCCTGACGGCGCTGGCGATTGACCGCTTTCCCTTCTTGCAACGCGGCCTTTTGCCGGTGGGCAACTTCGTGGCCGCGCTGCCGATCATCGGCATGGCGCCGATCATGGTGATGTGGTTCGGCTTCGGCTGGCAGTCCAAGGCGGCGATTGTCGTGGTCATGGTGTTCTTCCCGATGCTGGTGAACACGGTGCAGGGGCTGCAGGCCAGCGACGCGATGCAGCGCGACCTGATGCGCACCTATGCGGCGGGTTACTGGCGCACGCTTCTGAAGCTGCGGCTGCCCGCGGCGATGCCCTTTGTCTTCAACGGGTTGAAGATCGGCACCACCCTTGCCCTCATTGGCGCCATCGTTGCTGAATTCTTCGGCTCTCCGGTGCTGGGGATGGGCTTTCGCATCTCCACCTCGGTGGGTCAGCTTGCGCTTGATCTGGTCTGGGCCGAGATTGTTGTCGCGGCAATAGCCGGATCGGCGTTCTATGGTATCATGGCCCTTATCGAAGGACGGGTGACCTTCTGGCACCCCAGCCAAAGGAACTAGAGACGACCAACCAACAGGGAGATAAAAATGAAAACCATCACGAAGATCGCTGCCGGGGCGGCCTTGGCCCTCTGGGGGGGCGTGGCGCAGGCCGCCGACGACCTGACGCTACAACTCAAATGGGTCACGCAGGCCCAGTTCGCGGGCTATTACGTGGCCAAGGACAAGGGGTTCTACGAAGAAGAGGGGCTGGATGTCACGATCAAGCCCGGCGGGCCGGATATCGCGCCGGTGCAGGTGCTTTTGGGCGGTGGGGCCGACGTGATGGTGGACTGGTTGCCTTCGGCGCTGGCTGCGCGCGAGAAGGGTGCGCCGATCGTGAACATCGCACAGCCTTTCGCGAAATCCGGCCTGATGCTGACCTGCCTCAAGGAACATGGCATCGAAAGCCCCGAGGATTTCCCCGGCAACACGCTGGGCACATGGTTCTTCGGCAATGAGATCCCGCTAATGAGTTGGATGGGCAAGCTGGGCTATCCCACCGATGGCTCCGACGGTGGGGTGACGATCCAGAAGATCAACTTCAACGTCGACCCCTTGCTGCAAAAGCAGGTCGAATGCGCCACCACCATGACCTACAACGAATATTGGCAGGTGATTGACGCAGGGCTGACGCCCGAGGATCTGGTGGTCTTCAAATATGAGGATGAGGGCATCTCCACGCTGGAGGACGGTCTTTATACCACCGAGGAGAACCTCGAAGACCCCGAGATGGTCGACAAGCTGGCGCGTTTCGTCCGGGCCTCCATGAAAGGCTGGAAATACGCCGAGGAGAACGTCGAAGAAGCCGCTGAGATCGTGCTGGAAAATGACCAGACCGGCGCCCAGACCGAGAAGCACCAGACCCGCATGATGGGCGAGATCGCCAAGCTGACCGAGGGCAGCGACGGGCGGCTGGACGAGGCGGCCTTTGATCGCAGTGCGGCGATCACCATGGAAGGTGGCATGATCACCAAGGCGCCTGAGGGCGCTTGGACACATGATGTGACGGATAAGGCGCTTCAATAAGCTTTGGCGTATATGATGAGGGGAGGGGCCGGCGCTGCGCTGGCCCTTTTTCTTGGTGGGAAGGGTCAGCGCCTGCACGCGGGTCGGCGATACGACGGAGCCTCGTGCCACTTTATGGTTCAGCCGTGATGCGCCTTCGCAATGGCGCACCCGAATTCACTAAATCGCCTACCCGTCCGGGCGGGCAGGCGATGGCCCGGCGCCTGCGGCTTGATTCCGGGCTGGGTGTTGTCGAAAGGGGCCTTAGAGCACCGTGACCTTTGTCCCAATCGGCACCCGCTGGTACAGGTCGATCACATGCTCGTTCAGCATCCGGATACAGCCGTTCGACACGGACCGCCCGATGGAGTTCGGCTGCGTGGTGCCGTGGATGCGGAAATAAGTGTCCCGCCCGTTCTGGAACAGGTAGAGCGCCCGCGCGCCCAAGGGGTTGCCGGGGCCGCCGGGCTGGGCGTCGGTGTTGCCGATGAAACGTTTGTAGGCCTGCGGATCGCGTTCGATCATCTCATTGGTTGGCCGCCACGTGGGCCATTCCTTTTTCACGTCGATGGTCGCGGTGCCGGTGAACTCCAGCCCCGCTTTGCCGACGCCCACGCCATAACGCATCGCTTGGCCCGGCGACGTCACGAAATAGAGGTAATGGCTCCGCGGCAGGATCAGCAATTGCCCGGGCGCATATTGCGCCTTGACCGGGACCATCTGCGGGGCGGGGTCATAGGCGGCGGTGCGCGCCTGCGCCATCAAGGGAAGGGCGGCTGCGGCCACGGTGCTGGTCAAAAAGGTACGGCGGCGCATGGCAGGCTCCATCAAAATAATGCGTTTCGCCCGCATTTTGCCATGGGAGGCCATTTTAGCAAGGCTGGACATAAAAAAACCGACCTGCCGGTGTCAGCAGGTCGGTTCGAATTCTTGCATCAGGGCCGAAGCCCCCGGGCCTTAGGCCAGCGCGAGGTTGGTCGCGGATTCACGGCCGTCACGGCCAGCTTCGATGTCGAAGGTCACTTTCTGGTTGTCGGCCAGGCCGGTCAGGCCAGCGCGCTCAACAGCGGAAATGTGCACGAAAACGTCTTTGCTGCCGCCGTCGGGTGCGATGAAGCCGAAGCCTTTAGTTGTGTTGAACCATTTTACGGTGCCAGTGGCCATATCCGTAGTCTCCATATTGATGCCATCCGCGTTGGTGCGATGGCCCGGCGTGGTTGGTCTGGATCGATAGACTGAGCGCCGTATGAGGGAGACAGTGGGTCGAAAAAGATAACGTCTGCACCGTCTATATTGCACTCGGGGGGGATTCGTTCAAGGGGCATCGCATTTTGGCGGGTTTCGGCGGGTCCGGCAGCGCGAATTTCGGCAAATTCCCGCCACGAAGTTTCGTGATCCCCATATTTTACGGGAAACGCGCCAAATTTCACCGTCCCGAGTTTGCCGCAAACCGGTCTCATTACTGCCCGGCGTAGGTGGTTTTTTGCCAGAAAGCCCCAAGTGCGCCTGCCAGCGCCCCCCATGTGGAGTAACGAGACATGATGCGTATCCTTGCCGTAGACGATGACCCGGTCATCCTTGATCTGCTCACAGGTTGCCTGACCGAGAATGACAATTACGAGCTGACCTGCTGCGAAAGCTCGGAAGAAGCGCTGGAGATCATGCAGGAGTCGAACCGGCCCTTCGATTCCTTCCTGCTTGATATCATGATGCCGGGCATCAATGGGATCAGCCTGTGTGAGATGATCCGCGATGTGCCGTTTTACCGCGCCGTGCCGATCATCATGATCACCGCCAGCAAAGAGCCTGCGATGATGCAGCGGGCCTTTGACGCGGGTGCCACGGATTTCCTTTGCAAACCGTTGGATGGTGTCGAACTCAGCGCGCGGATCAATGCCGCCAGCATGCTCAACGCGTCATTGCTGCGTGAGCGTGAGGCGCAGCATACGCTGGCCGAGTTGACGCAGATGATGCAGATCCGCTTTGACGAGGATTTCGACCTCGATGTCTCGGCCTGTAGCAATGTCTCCGCGCTTGAGAATTACCTGCTGCGCCTGCCGAGCGGCTGTTTCTCGATGAGCCTGTTTTCGATCTCGGTCGAGGGGGCGCGCGGCATCTACCGCGCGGTCAAGGCGCCGGCCTTCCGCCGCCAGATGGAGCAGGTGGCCCGCGCTTCGGTACATTCGCTGGAGGGCATGCGTTTTCATCTGGCCTATGCGGGCAGCGGGCGTTTCATCGGCGTGGTGATGAGTCGCGCGCGGTTGAACACCGCCTCTATGGCCGAGCGGATGCGCGAGCATCTGGAGAAGAACTGGGATGGCAAGGGCATGAACGGCGGGCTGCCCCCGTCCTTGCAGGTGCATTCGGTGACCGAACAGCGCCTCTGGTCGGGTCTGTCGGCAAGCAATAAGCTGCGCGAATATCTGCAAAGCTGGGATCCGCTGCATGGTTTGGTGCGGCATGATGAGGATAACCTCTTTGCCCAGCTGGAAACGGCGATCGACGACGAACGCTGAGGGCAGGAGCCTTTGAAGGGATAGACCCGTCCGCATTGCGGGCGGGTTTTTGCGTTGAAGGTAAGCGGTAAGGGCATCGCCCTCCCTGGGGGGCGATCCGCTACCGCGCTGTTTGGCAGGGCGCTGCAAGATGTGGAGGTCTGGCAAGCTGTTGTAGCGTTGCAAAATCGTCCTCCGGGGGGAGGGAGGGCGATGCCCGGTGTGTCACCGGGCGGCCCAGTGGCAAAGTAGCGCACGAAAAAGGGCGCCGGAAATCCGACGCCCTCCAAATTGCTAAGTCGCAAGGGTTACCGCGCGAACTTCTTGTGCTTCAGGCGCTTGGGCTCCAGCGCATCGGCACCCAGACGGCGCTTCTTGTCTTCTTCGTAGTCCTCGAAGTTGCCCTCGAACCATTCCACATGCGCTTCGCCCTCGAAGGCGAGGATGTGGGTACAGATACGGTCAAGGAAGAAACGATCGTGCGAGATGACCACGGCGCAGCCAGCGAAATCTACCAGCGCATCTTCGAGCGCGCGGAGGGTTTCGACATCCAGATCGTTGGTCGGCTCGTCGAGCAGCAGCACGTTGCCGCCCTCTTTCAGCAGCCGCGCCATGTGCACGCGGTTGCGCTCACCGCCCGACAGGAGGCCCACTTTTTTCTGCTGGTCGCCGCCCTTGAAGTTGAAGGACGAGCAATAGGCGCGGGAATTCACCTCGGCGTCGCCGAGCTTGATCAGTTCCGCCCCGCCTGAGATCGCCTGCCAGACGGTGTCTTCGGGGTTCAGGTCGTCGCGGCTCTGGTCGACGTAGGACAGCTCAACCGTGTCGCCGTATTCGATGGTGCCCTCGTCGGGTTTCTCATGGCCGGTGAGCATCTTGAACAGCGTCGATTTACCGGCGCCGTTGGGGCCGATCACGCCGACGATGCCACCGGGCGGCAGGGAGAAGTCGAGCCCGTCGATCAGCTGCTTGTCGCCCATGTGCTTCTTCAGACCTTCGACCTCGATCACCTTGTTGCCGAGGCGCGGACCGTTGGGGATGACGATCTGGGCGCGGGAAAGCTTTTCGCGTTCGGATTGTTCGGCCATCTCGTTATAGGCCGCGATACGGGCCTTGGATTTCGCCTGACGTGCCTTGGCGCCTTGGCGCATCCATTCAAGCTCGCGCTCCAGCGTCTTTTGCTTGGACTTGTCCTCGCGCGCTTCCTGCGCCAGCCGCTTGGCCTTCTGCTCCAGCCAGTCGGAGTAGTTGCCCTCGTAGGGAATACCGCGGCCACGGTCGAGTTCGAGGATCCAGCCGGTGATGTCGTCGAGGAAGTAGCGGTCATGGGTGACGCAGAGGATGGTGCCCTTGTAGTCGATCAGGTGCTGCTGCAGCCAAGCGATGGTCTCGGCGTCGAGGTGGTTGGTCGGCTCATCGAGCAGCAGCATGTCGGGTGCTTCGAGAAGCAGCTTACAGAGCGCCACGCGGCGCGCCTCACCGCCCGAGAGGTTTTCCGGCATCGCGTCGTCCGGCGGGCAGCGCAGCGCTTCCATCGAGACGTCGATCTGGCTGTCGAGGTCCCAGAGGTTCTGCGCGTCGATGTCGTCTTGCAGCTTGGCCATCTCCTCGGCGGTCTCATCCGAGTAGTTCATCGCCAGTTCGTTGTAGCGGTCGAGGATCGCCTTCTTCTCGGCCACACCTTCCATGACGTTTTCGCGCACGGTCTTGGTCGGGTCGAGCTTGGGTTCCTGCGGCAGGTAGCCGACCTTGGCACCCTCGGCAGCCCATGCCTCGCCCGAGAAATCCTTGTCGAGCCCGGCCATGATCTTGAGCAGGGTGGACTTACCCGCGCCGTTGACGCCGACAACACCGATCTTCACGCCGGGCAGGAAGTTTAGGTGGATGTTTTCGAATGTCTTTTTGCCCCCGGGATAGGTCTTGGAGACGCCGGACATGTGATAGACGTATTGATAGGCGGCCATTGGAGAATCCTTGCAACGCGTTTTGGGGTTTGCAGTGCAATATCGCCCGGACGGCGCAATATCAAACACTCTGTACCGCACAGGCACCTTGCCCGGCGGCGGTTTGCGTGGCGCGCCCGTGGCGCGCGCAGGCGGCATGGCTGGGCAGGCTATTGGATGGTTTTGCAAGGGTTTGGCAGGCGATCCGCGTAGTCGATCAGTGAAATTCGGTCGACTTTTCTGCCGTTTTCGCGCTAGAATTTATTCAATCTGCGGTTGGACGGTAAAAACCGCCTACCGCAGAGTAGGGAGGTTGAAGGCGGTTCTCACCGTTCGCGGTGCGCCGGTTTCAGCGCAACAACAGGGAAATACTCATGACAAAATCCACCATCGTTGTGGGTCTGGACGGGTCGGAGGCCGGCGCGCGAGCCTTGGCGTTTGCCCAGTCACAGGCCAAACAGATCGGGGATTGTTCGATCACGGTTTGCTTTGTGATCGAATGGTCGCCTTTCACCTTTCAGACCAAGGAAGAGAACGAGCAGCGTCACAAACGGCGCGAGCAGGAGTTGCAGCGCGCCCATGACGTGGTGCTCGACCCTGCCGTGGCCGAGGCAAAGGCTGCCGGTGTCGAGGTTGAGGGGATCGTGCGACACGGCGACGTGGCCGATATCCTCGAAGCGGTGGCCAAGAAGCGCGGCGCGGTTCAGATCGTCGTCGGGCGGGTTGGAGAGCGGGGCCTCAAGCGGCTCTTTGGAGGGGTGACGGGCCGGTTGGTCGCGGGCTCCAGCGTGCCGGTCACGATCATTCCCTGAAAGGAAACGCCATGAACAAGTTACTGACCTTTGCGATGGCGGCCTTTGCGTCATTGCTGCCGAGCCTTGCCGCCGCGCAAGAGGCTGCGGGCATCGACCAACGTATCAACCAGATCTTTGCCGATTACACCGGCTGGTATGTGTCATTCATCTTTGCCCCGCTGCCGGGGACGAATTTCTCTTGGATCGCGCTTTGGCTGGTCGTAGGGGCCGTGGTCTTCACCGTCTATTTCGGGGCCATCCAGCTCAAAGGGTTCTGGCATTCGATCCAGCTTGTGAAGGGGGATTACTCCGATCCCGACGACGCGGGCGAGGTGAGCCATTTTCAGGCGCTGGCGACGGCGCTGTCGGGCACTGTGGGTCTGGGCAACATCGCGGGCGTCGCGGTGGCGGTCAGCATCGGCGGGCCGGGGGCGACCTTCTGGATGGTGATCGCGGGCCTGTTCGGCATGGCGACCAAGTTCACCGAATGTACGCTCGGGGTGAAATACCGTAACGAATTCCCCGACGGCCATGTCTCGGGCGGGCCGATGTATTACATCGTCAAAGGCTTTTCCGAGAGGGGCTTGCCACTGGGTGGCTTCATGGCGGTGCTCTTTTCGATCTTCACCATCCTCGGCGCGCTTGGCGGCGGCAATATGTTCCAAGCCAACCAAGCCCATGCCCAGCTTGCCGGTGTCTTGGGTGACTATCCGGGCTGGATCACCGGGGTTGTCCTTGCGGGCGTGACCTTTGCGGTGATCGCGGGCGGTTTGAAATCCATCGCGCGGGTGACTGAAAAGATCGTGCCTTTCATGGGCATCTTCTATGTGCTGGTCTCGATCCTGATCCTGATCATTAACTGGGATATGATCGGCTGGGCCTTTGGCCAGATCTTCATGGGCGCCTTTACCGGCCTTGGCGTGGTCGGCGGCTTTACCGGCGCGCTGATCCAAGGTTTCCGCCGCGCGGCGTTTTCCAACGAAGCGGGCATCGGTTCGGCGGCCATCGCCCACTCGGCGGTGCGCACCAAGGAGCCGGTGACCGAAGGTTACGTGGCCCTTTTGGAGCCCTTCATCGACACGGTGGTGATCTGCACCATGACCGCGCTGGTCATCGTAATCAGCGGTGTACTCAACCAAGACCCTGAAACCGGTCTCTACATCTGGAACGCCGAGGCGGGCCGGATCGCGACCGAGGGCGACGTGAGCGGCGTGGCGCTGACCTCGGCGGCCTATGCGCGGGCCTTCTCGTGGTTCCCGGTGCTCTTGATGGTGGCGGTGGTGCTCTTTGCCTTCTCGACCATGATCAGCTGGTCCTACTATGGCCTCAAGGCATGGACCTATCTCTTTGGCGAGGGGGCGGCGAAGGAGCTGACCTTCAAGGTGATCTTCTGCCTCTTCATCGTGATCGGCGCGGCGGCGAGCCTTGGGCCGGTGATCGACTTCAGCGATGCGATGCTCTTCTCCATGGCGATCGTGAACATCATCGCGCTCTACTTCCTGATGCCGATCGTGAAGCGCGAGTTGAACAGCTATGTCGCGCGGCTGCGTTCGGGCGAGATCGTGAAGCACAAGTAAGGGCTTCGCATTGACAAAGGGCTGCAATGCCCCTCCTTTGGCCCCTGATTTCGGATCGGGGGCCATTTTCTTGCGTAATACCATGCCATTCGCCACCAAAGGGCAGGTCGTGGGCCTGTTGGGCGGGTCGTTTGACCCGGCGCATGAGGGGCATGCGCATATCACCCGTGAGGCGTTGAAACGGTTCGGGCTGGATCGGGTCTGGTGGCTTCTGAGCCCCGGCAATCCGTTGAAAAAGCATGGCCCGGCCCCCATGGCGCAGCGCATGGCGCGGGCGCGGGCGGTGATGGATCACCCGCGGGTCGAGATCACGGGGATCGAAGCACAGTTAGGCACCCGTTACACAGCTGAGACGCTGGCCGCGCTGCGGCGGCACTATCCCGGGGTGCGGTTCGTCTGGCTGATGGGGGCCGACAACCTTGCGCAGTTCCACCTCTGGCAAGACTGGCGGCAGATCATGGAGACGGTGCCGGTGGGCGTGCTGGCGCGGCCTGGGCAGCGTATCTCGGCCCGGATGAGCCGGGCGGCGGCGCTTTATGCGCCCTACCGGATCGCGGGGCGGAACAGCCAGTTGCTGGGCCGGGCCATGGCGCCGGCGTGGTGTTTCGTCAATGTGCCGATGGTCGATGTCTCTTCCACCGCATTGCGGGCCGCGGGCGGCTGGCGCTCAGCGTAGCCGGGCCGAGGTGATGCCCGCCGTGATGATTACTGCCAGCCCCGCCCATGTCAGCGCATCGGGCAGGGTGCTGAACAAGAACAGCCCCAGCAGCACCGCCGCGATCAGTTGGAAATAGACCAACGGCGCCAGCCGCGTGGCGGGGGCTCGGCGGTAGGCATAGAGTAGCAGCAGATTGCCCAGCATCGAAAACAGCGCGCTCGCGGTGGCCAGCCCCGCGACGGGCAGGGTGGCTTCGGGCAGGTTCATCAACCCCAAAGGCAGCAGCATCATCGCGCTCATCGCCAGTTGGGTGAAAGTCAGCGCCAGCGGCGGGGCGAGGTCAGACAGCCAGCGCGACATGGTGAGAAAGACGCCGTAGAACAGCCCCGCGGCCACGGCAAAGAGCAGCCCCGGCCCGCCCGTGCCACCGCCCAGCCCCGGGCGCACCACCAGCAGCACGCCGCAAAAACCCAGCAGGATCAACGCGCTGCGCAGCAGGCTGATGCGCTCGCGCAGAAAGATCGCGGCCAGCAGGTAGCTGATCATTGGCCCGATAAAGAAGGCGGCGAAGACATTGGCGATCGCCTCGGTCCTGAGCGCGGTTTGAATGCAGGTGATCCCCAAGGCCAAGGTGCCGGCCCGCAGCCAGAGCCGCCAATCGCGCATCAGCCCCCATGTGCCACGGGGCAGGAACGGCAGCACCATCAGCGCCCCGATGGCAAAGCGCGACCATGCTACAAAGACCGGTGCCACCCCCATGCCAGAGGTCAGGATTTTACCCGCGCTGTCCCCTGCGGGGATCAGTGACATGGCGATGAACATGATCGGAATAGCGCGTTGCATGACGTTGGGCTAGCAGGTCGGCGGTTTTGTGCAACCGCGAAAGCTCCACCCTTGTCAGACCGGTTGTGGCCGAACGCCGCTTGGGGTTTATATCAAGCCCATGAGCCAGAGTTTTTCACGACGTTTCACACGCCGCATTTTCCTTGGGACGGCTGCCGCTGCGCTGGCGGCGGCCTCTGCTTGGGCCGAGCCGCCGACCACTTCGTTGCGCCCCGTGGGGCGCGATGCCGACCTGTATAAACAGGCCATTCCCAATGTGTCCGAGATCATCGCCGACAGCGGGATCACCGGCACGGTGGCCTTTGCCGTGGTCGACGTCGACACCGGCATCTGGCTGGAGGCGTCCAACGCCACCGATGGCATCCCGCCCGCCAGCAGCATCAAGGCGATCACCGCGCTTTATGCGCTGGATCAACTGGGGCCGGATCATGTGTTCGAGACGCGCCTTTTGGCGACCGGCGGTGTCGTCGATGGTGAGGTGCAGGGCGATCTGATCCTCGTCGGTGGGGGGGATCCGACCCTCGACAGTGACAATCTGGGGCAGATGGCCGAAGACCTGAAAGAAGCGGGCATCATCGGCGTGAAGGGCGGTTTCAAGGTCTATGAGGGCGCGCTGCCCGCGACCTTTGCGATTGACCCCGAACAGCCTGACCATGTCGGCTACAACCCCGGCGTCTCAGGCATCGCGCTGAACTACAACCGCGTGCATTTCGAGTGGAAGCGCAGCGGCGACGGCTATGACGTGACGATGGAGGGCCGCGCGGCGCGCTATGCCCCCGCCGTGCGCGTCGCCACGATGGAAGTCGTGGACCGTAGTGGGCCGGTTTATACCTACGAAAACCGGCCTGAGCGCGATGTTTGGACGGTCGCGGAAGGGGCCTTGGGCTCTGGCGGGGCGCGTTGGCTGCCGATCCGGCGGCCCGGTGTCTATGCGGGCGATATCTTTGCCACCATCGCCCGGAGCCATGGCATCAAACTGGGCGATGCGGAGCTGATCGAGACGCTGCCAGAGGGCGAGACCCTCGTTACCCACCGCAGCACCAAGCTGCGGCCCATCCTCAAGGACATGCTGAAATACTCCACCAACCTCACCGCCGAGATGGTCGGCATGGCCGCCAGCGCCAAACGGTTGGGCGCGGTGCCCAGCCTGCGCGCCTCTGCTGCCGAGATGAACAAATGGGCGATTGAGGAACTGGGCATGGAAAACCCGGCGATGATCGACCATTCCGGCCTTGGCGATGACAGCAAGATGACCGTGCATGACATGGCCGGGGGGCTGGCGCGCATCCACGGCACGGGGCTGCGGCCTATTCTCAAACCGGTCTATCTGCGCGATGATCGCGGTCGTCCTGAACGGGATAATCCGATTGAGATCGACGCGAAGACCGGCACGCTGAACTTCGTCTCGGCGCTGGCCGGGTTCCTGACCACACCCGAGGACCGGGTGCTGGCCTTTACGATCCTGACCGCGAATATCGAGGAACGGGCCAAGATCAGTCGGGCCGAGCGAGAGCGTCCGCCGGGGGCGCGGGCTTGGAACGCGCGGGCCAAACGTGTGCAACGTGGGCTGCTGGAGCGGTGGGGCCTGTTGTATAACGTCGCCGTGAAGCCCGAGCCGGAGGGCGAAGCCGCGCCTAAGACGCCAGCTGCGCCCGACCCTGATGCCGAAGCCGAGGTCGGGGCCGAGCCGGCAGTCGCGCTGGAAGAGTCCTAACCCGCGCTCAGGTCAGGTGCCGCGCCCGCGCGCCGCGTTCGATCGCGGCGGCGTGGAGCCGGTCGATGTTAAGCTCATAACGGATTTCTTCGAGCAGGCGCAGCTCGGCCTCGTCCAGCGTGCCATCGGCGGCGGCCACATCGCAGGCCAGCGCATAGGCCGTTTCATGCAAACGCTCCGGCAGGGCCTCGCGGATCAAGCCAAAGAGGGCATCCAATCCGTCCTCCTGTTCGAACAGGTCAAAGACCGTTTTGCCAATCGTCGAGACGCGATCATTGTCATAGCCCGAGAAGACCGGCAGCAGGTTCAGCGCGGATTCGATTTTGACCAGTTCGGCGGTGCGGATGTCCTCATCCGAGGCCGAGACCGCGATCATCAGCGCGACAAGGCTGTCTTGGGCGCTGAGCGAGAGGGAAGATGTGTCGGGCATCGCGGTATCCTTTGCACAGGTATGTTGCGGTGCAGAATATTGACCCTCAGGAAGTGAAGCAATAGGAACGGGCGACCCCGTGCGCATTGGGCGCAGGGACGCCAAAAGATGGATGATCTGACATGTCCGAGACCCGAGCCGCGGCACTCAGCAGCAAAGCATGGCCCTTTGAAGAAGCGCGCCGGGTGCTCAAACGCTATGCCAAGAAGCCGCCAGAGAAGGGTTACGTCCTGTTCGAGACGGGCTATGGCCCCTCGGGCCTGCCGCATATCGGCACCTTCGGCGAAGTGCTGCGCACCACGATGATCAAGCGCGCCTTTGAAGAGATCAGCGACATCCCGACCAAGCTGGTGTGTTTCTCGGATGACCTTGACGGTATGCGCAAGGTGCCGGGCAACGTGCCGCAGCAAGAGATGCTGGCCGAGCATATGCACAAGCCGCTGACCTCCGTGCCAGACCCTTTCGGCACGCATGAGAGCTTTGGCCATCACAACAACGCCATGCTGCGCCGCTTCCTCGACACCTTCGGTTTTGAGTACGAGTTCTATTCCGCGCGCGAATTCTACCGCTCGGGCCAGTTCGACGAGGTGCTGCTGCGCGCTTGCGAGAAGTACGACGAAATCATGGCGGTGATGCTGAAGTCCCTGCGCGAAGACCGCGCGCAAACCTATTCGATCTTCCTGCCGATCCACCCCGAGACGGGGCGCGTGATGTATGTGCCGATGAAGGAGGTCAACGCCAAGGACGGCACGATCACCTTTGACGACGAGGACGGCAACGAAATGACGCTGCCGGTCACCGGTGGCAACGTGAAGCTGCAGTGGAAGCCTGACTTCGGCGCCCGCTGGGCCGCGCTCGACGTGGATTTCGAGATGTACGGCAAGGAGCACGCCACCAACACGGCGATCTACGACCGCATCTGCGAGATCTTGGGTGGCAAGAAGCCCGAGCATTTCAGCTATGAGTTGTTCCTCGACGAGAACGGGCAGAAAATCTCCAAATCCTCGGGCAATGGCATTTCGATCGACCAGTGGCTGACCTATGCCAGCACCGAGAGCCTGTCGTATTTCATGTTCCTCAAGCCGAAGACGGCCAAGCGCATGTATTTCGACGTGATCCCCAAGGCGGTCGACGAGTATCACCAGCAGCTGCGTGCCTATGAGACGCAGGACGTGAAGGCGCGGCTGAATAACCCCGTCTGGCACATCCATGGCGGTGATGTGCCGAAGTCGGACATGGTGGTGCCCTTCTCGATGCTCTTGAACCTCGCCTCCGTGTCGAGCGCCGAGGACAAGTCGCAGCTTTGGGGTTTCATCCAGCGCTACGCGCCCGAGGCCACGCCCGAGACCAACCCGGGCATGGATGCCGCGGCGGGCCACGCGGTGCGCTATTTCAACGACTTCGTGAAGCCCACGAAGGTGTTCCGCGCGCCCACCGAGCTTGAGCGCGAGGCGCTGGAAGACCTGCGCGACCGGCTCAAGGTTTGGGACGGCGGGCTGGATGCCGAGGCGCTGCAAAGCATGGTCTTTGCCGTCGGCAAGGAGCGTTTCGACCCGCTGCGCGACTGGTTCAAGGCGCTGTACCAAGTGCTTCTGGGCGCCGATCAGGGGCCGCGGTTTGGCGGCTTCATCGCGCTTTATGGCGTGGAAGAGACCGTCGCGCTGATCGACGATGCGCTGGCGGGCAAGCTGACCAGCGCGTGAAACTTTTGCCTCTGCCCTTGCGTGACTTAGATCATTCAGCAAGGGCAAGGGGGAAAGGCAATGCGCAAAGGGATGTTCACGTTTTTCGGAGGGCTGGTGTTATCGGCCCTCCTGAGCTTTGGCGCGATGGCGCAGCAGGCTGAGATCGAAGAGACGATCAACCGCCAGTTCGACGCTTTTCGCGCGAATGATTTCGCCGCCGCATTAGAATTCGCCACGCCGAATTTGCAGCGCTATTTCCAGACCCCTGAGAACTTTCGCAGCATGGTGAGCAATGGCTACCCGATGGTGCAGAACCCGGCGGAGGTGCGGTTCCTCGACCGGCGCGCGGATGGGGCGCGTTTTTATCAGGTGGTGCAGGTGGTCGATCCTCAGGGGTTCACGCATTTGCTGGGCTATCTGATGGAACGGACAGAGGCAGGCTGGCGCATCGGCGGGGTGCAAATCCTCGACGCGCCGGGGGCCAATGTCTGACCATTGTTGCGCCGCCTCCGCGCGGCGGGCCAAGTGTGGGTTAATGCATCGTTGATACTTCCCTGACCTCGCGGTTCGGCCCTCGCCGAGCCTGAGCAGTTGAGCGGCGCGCCCCGGTGGGAGGTGCGGACCGGGGAAAGGAAAAGCGATGAACAAGGCGATTACCGATGGCGTGGTGTTGATGCCCACCCCCTTTGCGGCGGGGCTAAATGTCTGGTCGAGCGGCGACGGCACGCCGGGGTCGGACACCTATGAGAACGCGGCCAATGCCGCCTTTGTCCCCGCGGATCAGGATTTTGGCGGGGCGCTGGAACTGCTAAAGACGCAGGCCACGCAGCGGCTGCGCTACATGGGGCAGACCCCGCTGCTGCCGGGCTGCTATCTGCGGGTCACGGCGCGGGTGAAGGCGGTGAGTGGCAACCTGCCGACGGTGCGGATCGCAGGCTATCCGGCGCAGGCGGGCGGGGGCCGGGTGAGCGGCGTGACAGAGGCCGGGCCGGCGGTCACGCTGACGGCCTATGGCGAGGTGGTCGAGGTCAGCGCGATCATCGGCAGCGGCGACCGCGGCGGGGTCGATATGGTCTGGGGCACCGGGGCCGTCTATGGGCATTTCGGGCTGGACCTGACCGGGCCGACGGGCGGCGTGGTGCGGATCGACGATATCGTGATCGAGGATGTCACCTCGGTCTTTCTGCGGGACATGCTGGCGCAGGTCGATGTGCGCGACTTTGGTGCGGTGGGCAACGGGGTGAGCGACGATACCGCCGCCTTCGAGGCGGCAAATGCCGCCGCGGCGGGGCGCACGGTGCTGGTGCCTGCGGGGAACTACCTGCTGAACGGGGATGTGACCTTTGACACGCCGGTCAAATTCGAGGGCCATGTGACCATGCCGGTGGGGGCGGTGCTATTGCTGCGCCGCAATTTCGATCTGCCTAGCTATATCGAAGCCTTCGAGAATGAAGAGACCGCTTTTCTGAAAGCCTTTCAGGCGCTTTTGAACAACGCGGATCACGACTCGCTCGATATGGGGGGGCGCAAGGTGAATGTGACCGGGCCGCTCGACATGCAGGCGGCGGTGCCGGACAAGACCAGCTATGCCACCCGTCGGGTGATCCGCAACGGCCAGCTTGAGGCCGCGTCGAGCAGCGCTTGGGACACGGTGGTGGTGACCTCGCAGGCGCGCTATGCGGCCGCGGACGCGCGCAAGCTGACCAATGTGACCAATATCGCCAATGTGCCGGTGGGCGCACTGGTTGAAGGGGCCGGGGTGGGGCGCGAGATTTATGTGCGGTCCAAGAATGTCGCCACGCAGGAGATCACGCTCAACGCGCCGCTTTACGACGCGGAAGGGACGCAGAATTTCACCTTCCGCAAGTTCCAATACATGGTGGATTTCAGCGGCTTCGCCTCGCTGTCGAAATTCGTGCTCGATGATATCGAGTTCCAGTGCAACAACCGGTGCAGTGCGATCAACCTCGCGCCCTCGGGGCTGATCTTTCACCTGCGGGACTGTTTTGTCAGCCGCCCGAAAGACCGTGGCGTCACCTCGATCGGGGGCGGCTGTCAGGGCATGTTGATTGACCGCTGCCAGTTCCTGTCGGCGGAGGATGCGCTGACGGTGCCGAACCGGACCTCCATCGCGCTTAACACCAACGCCAACGACGTGAAGCTGCGCGACTGCCGCGCCACCAAGTTCCGTCATTTCGCGCTGCTGGCGGGGGGCAACAGCATCGTGACGGGCAATCACTTCTTTCAGGGGGATGCGGTCGACAACGGTGTGCGCTCGGCGGGGCTGATCCTTGCTTCGGCCCATACCAGCGCGGTGGTGACTGGCAATTACGTCGATAACTGCTTTATCGAATGGACGAATGAGCAGGACCCGACCCCGGCCTTCACCACGGGCTATTCGTTCAGCGCGCTCAGCATCAGCGACAATATCTTTCTGTCCGGGGAGGTGGCCCCGTGGTTCAGCTATATCGTGGTTAAACCGCATGGTGCGGGGCATTTCCTGAGCGGGGTGACCATCACCGGCAACCGGTTCCGCAGCCTTAACGGCAGCATCGACCGGGCCGAGCGGGTGGATACGACCTTTGCCGATCTTAACCTGTCGCGGTGCAAGAACGTGGTGATGAAGGGCAATTCCTTCCATGCGGTGACCACGCAGGTTGAGAATATGGCCGAGATCGAGTTCACCCAGTCGACCCCGTCAGAGACTTGGGTGATTGATACCGCTGGGCATCTGCCGTTCGAGGGGCAAGCGCTCAACAGCGATGCGGTGGTGGCCCATGGGGCGATCCGCAACGGCAACAACGTGGCGCAGTTCGACATGCCTTATGTGAAACACGCGGAAGGGCCAGACCGGGATCAGTTGCACGTGGTTTGGCCGACGCCGGTGAAGGGCAAGGTCTCTGTCATGGTGCGGATGGACAACCGCTGACCGTGGCGCTGCGCTGAGGTGTGAAGAGGCCCTGCCGGAGATCGGCGGGGCCATTTGTTTTAGAACTCCCGCCAGAGGCTGAGGGTGAGGGCCGAATTCTCTGGCGCGTCGAAGGGGATTTCGCTGCCCAATTGCAGACGGTATTTGGTGAAGCTGGGCGACAGGACGATGGAGGGGGCGAATTTGGCATAGGTCTCACCCCCGGTGTAGGTGAGAAAGACCTGCGCCATTCCGGTGGTCACGGGGGTGAAGTCGAGCCCCACGGTGCTGTCGATCTTAATGACCTCTTGCGAAAAGCCGAACTCCCACCTTGCGGAGGCATCGACGGTAAGCCAGCCATTCCGTTCGCCCAAGGTGAAGCCGCGGCCCCAAGACAGCCCGGCCCTGAGGTGGGGCGAGATGAACTCCCCCGACCAGCTTGCCCCGGCGCCAATGTCATAGGCCCAGCGGCCCGTGTCACTCGGCTCTCCCAAGGGGAAGCGCAGGAAGACGGTGGCATGGCCGCTTTGCAGGCCAAAACGGCTTTGTGCGGTGTTGAGGTCGAAGCCGAGTGTGAGCCGCTCGCGCAGCCCGTATTCGATATAGGTGCTTTGGGAGAGGTCGTAGAAGTAAGTCGCCGAGAAGGAGCTTGAGATGAAGGTCGTGCCTTCCTCGCGCAGCCACGGCCCGGCGTGGGCGGCGGTGGGGCTGAACTGGCAGGCCAGCAGGGTAAGGCAAAGGGCAGATCGCATGGCAGGCTCCTGCTGCGATCTTGGTTAATAGCGGTTAACAAATCGTTGCTTGCCGGGAGGAAGGTGAAAACCCGGCGCCGAGGGCACCGGGTTTCGCAGTTGCTATGTCAGGGTCGCCCGGCGTGGGCTCAGACGTGGGCCTTGTTGCCGCGGGGGCCTGCGATGAGCCAGACGATGAAGCCCAGCACCGGCAGGATGATGATGCCCAAGACCCATGCGATCTTGGCCGCGCCCGAGGCGCTGGAGGTGACGACCTGATAGATGGCGTAGATGTCGGCGATGAGGATGATGAGCCCTAAAAGTCCATATTCCATTGTTTGATCCCTCTCGAATGGGTGCGTGTCTATTGAGTGATCAACCCAAGCGCGCGCCCAATTGTTCCCGGACCGCGCCGCGCTGGGCCTAAGCCGATCCCCGCCGGTCTGCCCGTATTGCGGGAACCGGTGCCGCCTGCCTTGGGTTTTGTTGGTACAGCAATCATGAGAGGAACAAGCCATGACTGACACGACAGCACCCGCATCGCTGGTTTCTTCGGACAACGTGAACGGCACCGCCGTTTTCGGCGCAGATGGGACCGAAATCGGCCATATCGACCACCTGATGATCGACAAGAAATCCGGCAAGGTCGCCTATGCCGTTATGGGCTTCGGCGGCTTTCTGGGGCTCGGGGAAGAGCATTATCCGGTGCCGTGGAACGCGCTGAACTATGACCCCTCGCGCGATGGTTTCATGACCAACATCGACGAGGCCACAGTCAAAGGCGCGCCGGAGCGGACCGAGCAGTGGCACAGCGACCGCGCGTGGCAAGAGCGGACGTTCGATCACTACGGCGTGCCTTATTACTGGATTTGATAGGCGCTCTAGATGGTTAAGGGAGGCGATGACGCCTCCCTTTAGCTGTGGCGATAGTCTGCGCAGCCCATTGTTTTCGCGCAGCGGATCGGGTCTGATGAGAGTGCGGCTGGTTTGGCCGTGATTGGAAAGGAACCCCGATGCGCCGAATGATCGCTCTCGGCCTGCTGCTGACCCTTGGAGCATGCGGCGTGCCATTCGTACCCTTCATTTGATTTAGGAGAACCCTTCGATGGAAGCCTTTCTTGATACGCTTGGCGCGGTGGCGCTGATCGCGCTCGTGGTGGTCGGGCTTGCCGCCGGGGCCATTGCCGGGGCCGTGGCGGGCCGGAACCGAGTTCTTTACCTTGGTCTGGGGGTCGTCGGCGCCGTGGCGCTGCCCTTCATCCTTGCCGCGCTGGGCGTGACAGTGGTGGCCGCGGGGGGCTTGCTGTTGCTGCTGGTCGTCGCCGCAATCGGTGCGGCGCTGGTGTTGGCCTTGGTGGCGGCGCTGCGACGGTAGCTGCGGCGTTTCGGTGCTGGATTGTGTAGGGGCCACCCTGAGCAGGGCGGCCCTTTTTCTTTAGCGTTTACGGCGTTTTACATTGCCGCCGCGCATCCCGCCGCGGCCTGAGGTGCTGCGGCCCGAGGCTTGCTGCGCGGCATCGACGGCGCGGTCGACTGCCTGCTGGCGCGCCATCGGATCGTCGGCGACGGCAAGGTCCACAGCCTCCAGCCGTTTGACCTCGTCACGCAGGCGCGCAGCCTCTTCGAACTCTAGGTTCTCGGCGGCCTTGCGCATATCGGCGCGCAGCCCGTCGAGCACGGCTTGCAGGTTGCCGCCCGCCATCGGCTTGTCGACCTTGGCGGTGACGCGGTTCATGTCCACGTCGCCCTTGTAGAGCCCGGCGAGGATGTCCTCGACGTTCTTTTTCACCGTGGCGGGGGTGATGCCGTGTTCCTCGTTATAGGCGATCTGCTTGGCGCGGCGGCGCTCGGTCTCGCCCATTGCGCGCTCCATCGAGCCGGTGATGCGGTCGGCATACATGATCACCCGGCCTTCGGCGTTGCGCGCGGCGCGGCCGATGGTCTGGATCAGCGAGGTCTCCGAGCGCAGGAAGCCTTCCTTGTCCGCGTCCAGAATGGCGACCAACCCGCATTCGGGGATGTCGAGCCCCTCGCGCAGCAGGTTGATCCCGATCAGCACGTCGAAGGCGCCTAGCCGCAAGTCGCGCAGGATCTCGATCCGCTCGATTGTGTCGATGTCGGAGTGCATGTAGCGCACGCGGATGCCCTGTTCGTGCATATATTCGGTGAGGTCTTCGGCCATGCGCTTGGTCAGCACGGTGCAGAGCGTGCGGTAACCGTCGGCGGCCACTTTGCGCACCTCATCGAGCAGATCGTCGACCTGCATCTCCACGGGCCGGATCTCGACCTTGGGATCCAAGAGGCCGGTGGGACGGATGACCTGTTCGGTGAAGACGCCGCCCGATTGCTCGATCTCCCATGCCGCCGGGGTGGCGGAGACAAAGACCGATTGCGGGCGCATGGCGTCCCATTCCTCGAACTTGAGGGGTCGGTTGTCCATGCAGGAGGGCAGGCGGAAGCCGTGTTCGGCCAGCGTGAACTTGCGCCGGTAGTCGCCCTTGTACATGCCGCCGATCTGCGGGACCGAGACGTGGCTTTCATCCGCGAAGACAATAGCGTTGTCGGGGATGAACTCGAAGAGAGTGGGGGGCGGCTCGCCCGGGGCGCGCCCCGTCAGATAGCGCGAGTAGTTCTCGATCCCGTTGCAGACGCCGGTGGCCTCCAGCATCTCGATGTCGAAGTTGGTGCGCTGCTCCAGCCGCTGCGCCTCCAGCAGCTTGCCGTCGGCGACAAGCTGGTCAAGCCGGGTGCGCAGCTCTTTCTTGATGCCCTGAATGGCCTGCTGCATCGTCGGCTTCGGCGTCACATAGTGGCTGTTGGCGTAGACGCGGATCTGGTCGAATGTGTCGGTCTTCTCGCCGGTGAGCGGGTCGAACTCGGTGATGCTCTCCAACTCCTCGCCAAAGAACGACAGCCGCCAAGCGCGGTCATCAAGGTGGGCGGGGAAGATCTCCAGACTGTCGCCGCGCACTCGGAAAGAGCCGCGCTGAAAGGCCGCGTCGTTGCGCTTGTACTGCTGGGCCACCAGATCGGCGATGACCTTGCGCTGGTCGTACATGCTGCCCGCTTTCAGGTCTTGGGTCATCGCGCCATAGGTCTCGACGCTACCGATGCCGTAGATGCAGGAGACCGAGGCCACGATAATCACGTCGTCACGCTCCAAAAGCGCGCGGGTGGCGGAGTGGCGCATCCGGTCGATCTGCTCGTTGATCTGGCTCTCCTTCTCGATGAAGGTGTCGGAGCGCGCGACATAGGCCTCTGGCTGGTAGTAGTCGTAGTAAGAGACGAAATATTCCACGGCGTTGTCCGGGAAGAAGCCCTTGAACTCGCCGTAAAGCTGCGCCGCCAGCGTCTTGTTGGGGGCAAGGATGATGGCGGGGCGCTGCGTCTCTTCGATGACCTTGGCCATGGTGAAGGTCTTGCCCGTCCCGGTGGCGCCCAGAAGCACCTGATCGCGCTCGCCCGAGTTCACCCCTTCGGTCAGTTCCTTGATCGCCGTGGGCTGGTCGCCCGCCGGGTCGAATTCGGTGACCAGTTTGAACTTATGGCCGCCCTCCAGTTTGGGGCGGTTGCGCACGTCTGGGGCGGGGTTTGCCAGCATCGGCATCCCCTCGGTCTTGTCGGAATGGGCATAGGGCATCGCGGGTATCCTTCGTCAAGCTTCCCATAGGTGCCCTCTTTCACGCGGGGTTCAAGGGGCAGGGGGCCGCGAAGGGCGCATTTGCCGCTACTTCATCAGCCGTTTGCGATTCTGTCGCACCTTGCGGGCTAGAGGGGCGAGCGAGGCGTCCATGATCTGATCGGGGCGTTTGCCCAGCATCATGGCCTGCGTCCCGGCGGTGAAGGCTTTGAATATGGCCGGGCCTTTCTCGGCCACCATGCGGTTGTTCTCACCGGGGCGGGCGGGCAGCGCGCCTGCCATGCCCAAGAGGCGCAGCGACATTACGATCTGGGTTTCCACCGCAAGGGCGGCGATCTGGCTTTGCAGGGCGAAGAGGGCGAAGGGGGTCATATGGAATACTCCAACGGGGTGGTCCTGATGTAGTCTCTGCACCGCAGCATGGTAGGGTTTATTTGCGCGGGCCTGCATTCCCTTGCCCCTTGGCACGGAATATTAGATAAAGCCCGAGGTTATTGAAGCGAGAGTCCCGAAATGCGCGCACGTATCTATCAACCCGCCCGTACAGCGATGTCCTCCGGCACGGCCAAGACCCGTGTCTGGCTGCTTGAGTTTTCGCCCGCGGAAGCGCGCAGGGTCGATCCGCTGATGGGCTGGACATCTTCCGATGATACGCAAAGCCAAGTGCGCTTGCAGTTCGACACCCGCGAAGCCGCCGAAGAATACGCCCGCGATCATGGCATCGACGCGCAGGTGCAACTGCCCAACAAGCGCAAGCCCAACGTCCGCCCCGGCGGCTATGGCGAGAATTTCGCGACCGGCCGCCGTGGGGCGTGGACGCACTGAGGGTGTGAAGACTGGGGGTGTGAAGGTGGTCGCTTGCTTGCGCGGGCCATGCGCCCGCCCTTCGGCCCGCGCCAGTATTCATCTGACCGCGTAGCAGGTAGCACCACATTTTCGCGCGGTGGCGTGCAGCCCTGCGGCGATCGATACTGACGCCCGCCGGGCGTTTTCATTTCGGTTTAAAGCTTTCCCTTGTCTGCCGACGCGTTAGTTGTTGAACATGCAAACGAGGGGGACAAGAATATGACCGCAATCGTCGATTTCCTGAACACCGTCTTATGGGGCTACGTCCTCGTATATGGCCTGCTGGCTGTCGGGCTTTACTTCACCTGGCGCACTGGTTTCTTGCAATTCCGGCATTTCGCCGAATTCTTTCGCGTGGTCAGATCCTCGCGTGACACTTCCGCCGCGGGCATTTCACCATTTCAGGCGCTGACGATCTCTCTCGCCAGCCGGGTCGGTACGGGCAACCTCGCCGGGGTGGCCGTGGCGATCTATCTCGGCGGGCCGGGGGCTGTGTTCTGGATGTGGGTTGTGGCGCTCGTCGGCATGGCGACGGCCTATGCGGAATCGACCTTGGCGCAGCTTTACAAGGTTCGGAACGCGGATGGGCAATACCGTGGCGGGCCGGCCTTCTACATGTCCCGGGGCATCGGGTCGAACGCCATGGGCTATGTCTTTTCGGTCTGCCTCATCATCAGCTTCGGCCTGATCTTCTCGGCGGTGCAGGCAAACTCGATCTCCGTCGCGATGGAGGAAGCCTTTGCCATTCCCAAACTCGTCACCGGCCTTGTCGTCGGCGGTTTTGCGGGCATCGTCATCTTCGGCGGGATCAAATCCATCGCGCGGGTCGCGGAAAAGATCGTTCCCGCTATGGCCGGGCTCTATATCGTCGTGGCGTTGCTCGTCGTGGTTCTGAACATCGCCGATGTGCCCGCCATGCTGGCCCTGATCGTCAAATCGGCCTTTGGTTTCGAAGCGGCGGCAGGCGGCTTTACGGGGGGCTTCATGGTGGCCCTGCTCAACGGTGTGAAGCGCGGTCTGTTCTCGAATGAGGCGGGCATGGGCTCGGCCCCGAACATCGCCGCCGTCGCGGTGCCCGATCCGCACCATCCGTCCAGTCAAGGGCTGGTGCAGGGGCTTGGCGTCTTTATAGATACGCTGGTGATCTGCACGGCCACAGCGCTGATGATCCTGCTCTCGGGCGTGGTCGACCATTCCGAAGGTGCGGCGACCGGCATGGCGCTGACCCAGATCGCTCTGGAGCAGCATATCGGCGCATTCGGCCCGATCTTCATCGGGATCGCCATCTTGTTCTTCGCCTTTACCTCGATCATCGGGAATTATTCCTATGCCGAGAACGCGATGGAGTTCCTTGGGATGGGCAAGCGGATCCCGCTTCTCGTGCTGAAGGCGCTGGTGATCGCGATGGTGGTCTGGGGCTCGTTGCAGGCGGTCACGACCGTGTTTAACTTCGCCGATGCCTCCATGGCGCTGATGGCGACGGTCAACCTGATCGCTATCCTGATCCTGTCCAAGACCGTTGCCAAACTCACGCGGGATTATTTCGCGCAGCGCAAGGCGGGGAAGGAGCCGATGTTCAGGATCGCCGAATATGCCGAGCTTGGCGATGGCGTCGACCATACGATCTGGAACAGCAATGTTGCCCGTGAAACGGAAGGCGCCAAGCCCGACTGAACGCAAGGGAAGGCGAGGGGGTGACCCCTCGCCTTTCCCCTTTCGCGCGTGATTTCCGTTATTCTGTGAGAAGATGCGACAGGTCGCAGCGGGCGAGGGCCGCGTTCAGTTCCCCCGCAGCGGCATCGAGTATGCCGGCTTCGTCCAGTGCCGTTTTGCGGTCTCTCATGCGGACTTCCCCATTGACGATGACCGTATGTACATCCGCGGCATTGGCGAATTGCGCGACCGTGGTCAGGGGCATCATCGGCGGGTAGAGATGCGGTTTGCGGCGGTCGAGCATGACGATATCCGCCTTCTTGCCCGGTTCGAGTGAGCCGAGGTCCGCATCCATCCCAATCGCCTTGGCGGCGTCGATGGTGCACATTTCCAGCACGTCACGCGGCATCATCACCTCCGGGTCGCGGAAGTGGCGGCGGTGGTAGTGCAGGCATTGGGCCATGTGGCGGAACATGTCATAGCCCCGGTCCGGCGCTGCGGCGTCCGAGCCGAGGGCGACGTTCACCCCCATCTCGCGCAGTTCGGGCGCGGGGCAGCGGCCCAGAACCGACATGATGGCCGAGGGGTTGTGAACGATCGACGCGCCGCTGCGTTTGGCCGCGTCCATATCCTCGGGGGTGAGGTCGACCGAATGGGACAGATAGGCCCATGGGCCGAGGATGCCGAGGTCTTCGGCCAGCGCGATGGAGCCGGACCGGTGCCCATCCTGAGTGAACAGCAGCCCATGTTTTTCACGCAGGTCCATCGCGGCGCGGCACATCGCGCGGATGTCCTCCGGGGCCTGCGCAAAGTCCTCGGGCGAATAGACCGGCATGATGAGGCAGACCCCCGCGCCATCGTTCAAGAAATCCCCGTTGGTTTGCGCGAGTTCACCGCAGACCTCTAACTGATCCTCGAAGGACAGGCTGACCTCCCGGTCAAGGTCCAGACTGCGGTAGGGCTTGGGGAAGGGGCGGCGGTTCAGGCCCGCGGCCAGCATCGTTCGGATGCCGATCTCACGCGTGGCATCGCAATGCAGATTGCCCGCTTCGGCCGTATCGGTGCGGTAATGATCCGCCCCGCCGCCGAGCAGCATCGTGCAGGTGGTGATCCCCGCCTTCAGCCGCTCAAGCCCCGAAAGCCGGGCTTCGGCCTGCCAGAACGCGGGGGTGGAGCCGCGGGTGTAGATCGTCTCGCAGGCCTGAAACCACGCATCGCCATCGCCGCTGCCCAGGTTGCGCGTCAGCCCGTGGCCCGCATGGGCATGGCTGTCGATCAGCCCCGGAAGGGTGATCATATCGCGCCCGTCGATCACCTCGGCGGTCTCGGGGAGGGGCACATCGCCCGCGGGGCCGACGGCGGTGATACGGTCGTTTTCGAACAGCACGGTGGCATCGTCGATGATACGTCGCTCCGCGTCCATCGTGATCGCGGTGGTGTGGATGATCGCATGGCTGGTCATTACAGGTCCTCGCTCAACGCGGCCCCGAGGACATCGTCCTGCGCCGCAGCGCCGTCTTGCGAGGCTTCAAGTTTCAAAGTGCGCTCCGCTTCCAGAAGGTGGGCTTCCATCTCCATCATCGCGGTTTCGAAATCCCCTGCTGCGAGGGCCGCGACAATGGCGGCATGTTCGTCCGGGCCGCATTGCGTATCGCATTTCGGTTTGAACACAGCCGTGACCAAGGTGCTTTTTGAAACGAGGTCGCGCAGGATATCGGCCAAGAGGGGAGAGGCGGCGAGTTCGGCCAGCAGCATATGAAAGGCGCCCGAGAGCCGGATGATGCGCGCCGTGTCTCCTGCTGCCAGCGCTTCGCGTTCTTCGGCGATATGGGCTTCCAAGGCGGCCAGTTTCTCTTGCGCGCCGTGTTTCTTCAGCGCTTCGATCACGCCGCGTTCCACGACGCGGCGGGTGAAAAAGACATCGCGGGCTTCGTCGACCGATGGTGTGGTGACAAAGGCGCCGCGGTTCGGGATGTGGCTGACCAACCCGTCATGGGTCAGTTGGTCCAATGCCCGGCGAATGCGCGGACGGCTGGCGCCAAAGATTTCGCACAGCCGTTCCTCTTTCAATCGCGTGCCGGGCGGCAGGCGACGTTCGGCGATGGATTTCCAGATCCGTTCATAGATCTGCTTCTCCGTGAGCTTTGCTCCTGTCACCTATCGGCCCCCCTCAAATCTTTATTTACTGAATTTGCCTCAATAGTCGTCGAAACGCCCGATAAAGTGCAAGCAATTTATGTCAGCACAGATTGTTAACAATAATTGTAGACAGAAAAATGGAATCGTGCCAGCCTAGCTTTAGTCGCTGTGATGCAGGTCCGCTGTGCTCGCAGGGCGGCACGAACAGGGAGATAACAATGACACCGCGCAAATTTCTATTCACCTCGGCTCTGGCGCTCAGCTGTGCCAGCATGGCGCAGGGCGAGACCTTCCGTCTTGGCACCAATGGCGACCTTTACGGTCTCGACCCGCATTCGATGACCGACAGTTTCACCGTCTCATTCTTGAACCACGTCTATGAGGCGCTGGTCCGCTACGACGCCGATCTCAAGATCGAACCGGCGCTCGCCACCAGTTGGGAACAGATCGACGAGACCACGGTGCGCTACAAACTGCGCGAGGGGATCAAGTTCCACGACGGGCAGGATTTCTCAGCCGAAGACGTGGTGGCATCGGTCAAACGGGCCGCACATGAAGATTCCCCCATTCGCGGCAATATCGCCGGTCTGGTCGATGCCAAGATGGTCGATGAGATGACTGTCGATCTGATGCTCGACGGCCCGAACCCGCTTTTGAACAACTTCCTGACCAATGTGCTGATCTTCGACAGCGGCTGGCTTGAAGAACATGACGCGCTTGACCCGATCGACGCGCAGAAAGGCGAAGAGGGCTACACCACCTCCAACGCCAATGGCACCGGCCCCTTCCGCTTTGAATCCCGTACCCCGGACGCGCAGACCGTGCTGACCGTGAACGACGATTGGTGGGACGAGCCGCAGCACAATCTGACCCGGATCGAGCTGAACCCGATCAATTCGGACGCGACCCGTGTCGCGGCAATGCTCTCGGGGGAGCTGGACATGATCGTGCCCTCGCCCTTGCAAGACGCCAAGCGGATCGAGGCCACCGAGGGCATGCATGTGCTCGAAGCGCCGGGCCTGCGCGCGATCATGATGGGCATCAATATGTCCGACACGTCGAACAACCCCAACCAAGACGACAACCCGCTGCAAAAGGTCGAGGTTCGTCAGGCGCTGGTTCATGCGATCAGCTATGACCTGCTGCGCGAGAAGATCATGCGCGGCAAATCCCGCAACCTCGGCGGTTTGCTGGCCCCGCAGGTGCCGGGCTTTGACGAAGGGGTCGATGAAATCCCCGCCTATGATCCCGAAAAGGCCAAGCAGATGCTGGCCGATGCCGGATACCCCGAAGGCTTCAGCCTGAACATGAACTGCCCCAATGATCGCTACGTCAACGACGCGGCGATCTGTCAGGCGCTGGCGGCGATGTTTGCCCGCGTCGGCGTCAAGGCAGACCTCACGGCAGAGACCAAGGCGATCCATTTCGAGCGCGCCCGCGCCAATGAGACCGACATGTTCATGCTGGGCTGGGCCACGCTGCCGATGCTCGACGGCTTCTCGGTGCTCTCGGCGATGCTGCACACGCCCGAAGGGCAGATGGGCACATGGAACCCCGGCGGCTACTCCAACCCCGAGGTTGACCGTCTGACCAAGGCCGTGGCGACCGAGCTGGATGCCGAAAAGCGGATGGAGATGATGGTCGAAGCCTTCCGCATCGCCGATCAAGAGGTGGCATGGTTGCCGCTGCACGCCCAGCCCCTGTCCTGGGCCGCGCGCGATGCCGTGAAGATCCCTCAGACCGCAGACGACAAGCCGCGCCTCTGGCTTGCCCGGATCGAGTAACCTGCCCCCGGGCGGGCGCCCCTCCTCACGCCCGCCCACCGATAACCTTGCCAGCCGGAGGCCAGCATGTTCGCCTTTCTTATCCGCCGCATCATACAGGCCGCGCTGGTGATGCTCGTCGTCGCCTCGATCGCCTTTCTGATGTTCCGCTTTCTGGGTGACCCGATTTCCAACCTTCTGCCCGAAGATGCCACCGTGCAGGACCGCGCCGAAATGCGCGAGAAGCTGGGGCTCAACGACCCCGTTCTGGTGCAATACGGGCGTTTCATCGCAGATGCGGCGCAGGGCGACTTTGGTCAGTCCTATCGCAACAACCGCCCCGTCTCGGACCTTCTGGCCGAACGCTTTCCCGCCACCGCCGAACTGGTCTTGGTCGCCGCCGGTCTGGCGCTGGCACTTGGGGTGCCCTTGGGCATCTATACCGCCCTCAACCCGCGCGGCTGGCTGAGCCAAGGGTTGCAGGTGATCTCGCTCCTGGGGATCTCGGTGCCGACCTTCGTCACCGGCATTCTGCTGATCCTCGTCTTCTCGGTCTCGCTGGGATGGCTGCCAAGCTTCGGGCGCGGCAAGGTGGTCGATCTCGGCTGGTGGACCACGGGATTCCTGACGGTATCGGGCCTCAAGGCGCTGATCCTGCCCGCGATCATGCTGGCGCTGTTCCAGATGACGCTGATCATGCGGCTGGTGCGGGCCGAGATGCTGGAGGTGCTGCGCGCGGATTACATCAAGTTCGCCAAGGCCCGCGGCATCCCGAACCGCATGCTGCATTTCAAATATGCGCTGAAGAACACGCTCATCCCGGTGATGACGATCTTTGGTCTGCAACTGGGGGGGCTCATCGCCTTTGCCATCATCACCGAGACGGTCTTTCAATGGCCGGGGATGGGCTTCTTGTTCATTCAGGCGGTGAACTTCACCGATGTCCCCGTGATGGCCGCCTATCTGGTGCTGGTGTCCTTCATCTTCGTCGTCATCAACACGCTGGTCGACCTTTTGTACAATGTCGCCGACCCGCGCCTGCGGGCCGAAAGAACGCCCGCGCGCGGCGTCTGAGGAGGTTTCCCTATGTCAAACTTCATGCCCATGCTCTATGCCTTCTGGGACAGCGATATCACCTACAGCTTCCGCAAGTCGCGCGTGGCGGTGATCTCGGCGCTGGTGCTGCTGGCGATGTTCCTCACGGCGATCTTCGCCCCCAGCCTTGCCCCGCAGGACCCGTTCAACATCGCCGAGCTGGACCTCTTCGACAGTGAGTTGCCCCCGGCCTGGGCCGAGGGCGGCAGCGCCGCCTACCTGCTTGGCACCGACACGCAGGCCCGCGATGTGCTCTCGTCGATCATGTACGGGATGCGGATTTCCCTGCTGGTCGGTTTCGCCAGCGTGATCCTTGCCGCCGTGATGGGCGTGGCGCTTGGCCTTTTGGGCGGCTTTCTCGGCGGGATCGTCGATGCGGTGCTGATGCGGATCGCCGATGTGCTGCTAAGCTTTCCGCCGATCCTCGTGGCGCTTTTGATCAACGGCATTCTGCGCGGTGCGCTGCCCAGTTCGGCGCAGGCCGAGTCGGCGCTCATTGTGCTGATCCTGTCGATCGGGCTGACCAACTGGGTGCAATACGCCCGCACCGTGCGCGGCTCGACCATGGTGGAGCGCCGGAAGGAGTATATCGAGGCGGCGCGCACCTTGGGCACCGGCAAGCTGGCAATCATGATCAAACATATCCTGCCCAATGTGCTCGGCCCCGTGCTGGTCATCGCGACGATCAACCTCGGCATGGCGGTGCTGACCGAGGCGACGCTGAGCTTTCTCGGTGTCGGCATGCCGCCCACCCAGCCCTCGCTCGGCACGCTGATCCAGATCGGCAACGAATTTCTGTTCTCGGGCATCTGGTGGGTCGTCGTCTTTCCCGCCGCGGCGCTGGCGATCCTTGTGCTGGCGGTCAACTTGCTGGGCGACTGGCTGCGCGATGCGCTCAACCCCAAACTGCGCTGAGGTAATCCCATGTCACTTCTCGAACTGGACAACATCGTTGTCGAATTCCCCACCCGGCGCGGCCCGCTGGAGGCCGTCAAGGGGCTGAGCCTCGACCTCGACGAAGGCGAGATCCTTGGGCTGGTGGGTGAATCCGGCGCTGGCAAGTCGATCACGGGGGCCGCGATCACCGGGTTGATCGAACCGCCCGGCCTGATCCGCTCGGGCGAGGTGCGGCTGCGCGGCGCGCGGATCGACAATCTGCCCGCCGACAAGATGCGCCGCATTCGCGGTAAGGAGATCGGCGCGATCTTTCAAGACCCGCTGACCAGCCTGAACCCGGTCTATACCGTGGGCGAGCAACTTGTCGACACGATGCGCGTGCATCTCGGCCTCGACCAGAAGACCGCCCGCCAGCGGGCCATTGACTGGCTGGCCGAAGTCGGCATCCCGGCCCCCGAGGCGCGGCTTGACCAATATCCGCACCAGTTCTCGGGCGGGATGCGGCAGCGGGTGGTGATCGCGCTGGCGCTCTGCGCCGAGCCCAAGCTGATCATCGCGGATGAGCCGACCACGGCGCTCGACGTCAGCGTGCAGGCGCAGATCCTTTCCCTGCTGAAGCGGCTCTGCCGCGAGAACGGCACGGCGGTGGTGCTGGTGACCCACGACATGGGCGTGATCGCCGAGACGGCGGACCGCGTCGCGGTGATGTATGCCGGGCGGCTGGTCGAGATCGGCGATGTGAAACAGGTCATCGAAGAGCCGCTGCACCCCTATACCCGCGGCCTCATGGCCTCTATCCCGCAGATCGGCATTCGCGACCGGCGCCTCACGCAGATCGAAGGCGCCATGCCCGGGTTGCGCAACCCCGCGCCCGGCTGCGCCTTTGCACCGCGCTGCCCCCGGGCGATGGACCACTGCCACAGCATCCGCCCCGCGCCGCAGGACGCCGGCACCGGCCAAGTCGCCTGTCACCTTTACGGAGAGACGTCATGACCCCGCAGATCACCCCCGACGACATCCTCAGCGTGCAGAACATCTCGAAACGCTTCGACGTGTCCGAACCCTTCCTCAACCGGCTGCTGGAACGCCGCCCGCGCCGTATCCTGACGGCGGTGAACGACATCAGCTTTGAGGTGCCGCGCGGCAAGACCTTTGCCGTGGTGGGCGAGTCGGGCTGCGGCAAATCCACCGTGGCGCGGCTGTTGATGGGATTGCACAGCCCGAGCGGCGGCACGATCCGCTTTGAGGGGGACGACATCACCCATATGCCTCCCGGCAAACCCGCCGCCCTGCGCCGTCGAATGCAGATGATCTTTCAAGATCCCTATGCCTCGCTCAACCCGCGCTGGCGGGTGCGCGACATCATCGGCGAGCCGCTTAAGAACTTCGGCATCTGCAAGACCCGGGCCGAGGTCACCCGCGAGGTCGAGAAACTGCTGAGCCAGGTCGGTCTGAACCCCGCCGATGCCAAGAAATTCCCGCATGAGTTCTCCGGCGGCCAACGCCAGCGCCTGTCCATCGCGCGGGCGCTTACGACACGCCCCGAACTGCTGATCTGCGACGAGCCGACCTCGGCGTTGGATGTGAGTGTGCAAAGCCAGATCCTCAACCTGATGAAGGACCTGCAAGACGAGTTCAACATGAGCTACATCTTCATCAGCCACGATCTCGCGGTCGTCTGGTACATGGCGGATGTGCTGGCGGTGATGTATCTGGGCAAGATCGTAGAGGTCGGCCCGAAAGAGGAGATCTTCGGCAACCCGCAGCATCCCTACACGCGCCTGCTGATGGAGACGGTGCCCAAGCTGACCGTGGGCGGCGCCGAACGCGCGCCCGTGGCAGGGGAGGTGCCGAACCCGATCTCGCCGCCGCCCGGTTGCGCCTTTCACCCGCGTTGCCCGATGGCGAATGATACCTGCCGGAGCGTGGCCCCCGCGCTCAACCTGCGCGAGGGCGGGCAGAAGTCGGCTTGTCACGCGGCGGACGAGGGGCGGCTGAAGCCGTGGCTTCGTTTGGCGGCGGAGTAGGGGGGATGGAGTTCGATTTCACCACCCTGCCAGAACGCGACCGCTACCGGCTGCTGTCGAGCTTCGTGGCGCCGCGCCCCATCGCGCTGGTCACCACGTTGAGCGCCGATGGTGTGCCCAATGCCGCGCCGATGAGCTTTTTCAACGTCTTCTCGCAGGAGCCGCCGATCGTGATTCTCGGCATCCAGTGCCGTCCCGATGGCAGCATCAAAGACACGGTCACCAACATCGACCGGCGTCAGAGCTTCTGCGTCAATATGGTCGACATGGCGCTGGCCGAGGCGATGATTACCTGCGGGATCAGCTATGAGCCGGACGTGGATGAGATCGCGACCGCCGGGCTGACCATGACCCCCGCCAGCCAGATCGACGGTGGCTGGATCGCGGAAAGCCCCTGCGCAATGGAATGCGTGGTCGAAGAGACCATCCGCTATGCCCGGCGCGAGATCATTCTGGGCCGTGTCGTGCAGATGCATGTGCGCGACAACTGCCTTGACGAGGCGGGCCGCTATGTCCGGCCCGAAAATTATCAGCCCATCGCGCGGCTGCATGCCGACAATTACATCACCTCCGACCGGCAGTTCGAACTCAAGGTTCCCGAGACGCCGCCGGTTGGCGTGACACAGAAAGCCAATTGATGAAAATTCACCTGATCAATCCAAACTCGACCGCGGGCATGACCGAGGCCATCGCCCGCACCGCCCGCGCCCAAGCCGGGCCGGGGGTCGAGGTTGTTGCCGCCACCGCGCGGGCGACACCGCCCAGCATCGAAGGCTATGCCGATGAGGCGCGCGCCGTGCCCGCCATGCTCGACGCCATTCTTGAGGCCGAAGCGGCAGGGGCTGCGGCCCATGTGATCGCCTGTTTCGATGATCCCGGTCTTGATGCTGCCCGGGCCGTGGCCAAGGGGCCGGTGATTGGTCTGTGCGAAGCCGCGCTCATTGCAGCCGGGCGGATCGCCAAACGCTTTTCGGTCGTCACCACCTTGCCCCGGGCCGTGCCGATCATCGAAGACCTTGGCGACCGTTACGGCTGTGGCCGTGCGCTTTGCGCCGTACATGCCGCCGACATCCCGGTGCTCGACCTCGAATATGCGCCGGTGCAGACCCTGCCGCTGATCGCCCGCAAGATCCGCCAGACGGTCGAGGAAGACCGGGCCGAGGCCGTGGTGCTGGGCTGCGCGGGCATGAGCGCGCATTTGGAGCAATTGGGCCGCGACGCGGGCGTGCCGGTGATCGACGGTGTGGGCTTTGCCATCCGCATGGCCGCTGGCCTTGCCGCGACCGGGCTGGTGACCGCCAAGACCGGCGCCTATGCCCTCCCGCGGGTCAAGCAAGTCGCCGCACCGCAAGCGCGTGTCGCCCCTCTGACACGATAGACAGGACAAGACATGACCAAGCCTTTGCTGCTCAAGAACCTCCGCCTCATGGGGGCGGATGCCGCCGATGTGCTAATCGAAGGCGGGCGCATCGCGCAGATCGCGCCTAAGATCACGCCGACCGGGGAGGTCTCCGTTGAGGATTGCGGCGGCGCGCTGGCGCTGCCGGGCCTCGTCGATGCGCATGCACATCTCGACAAGACGCTCTGGGGCATGCCCTGGCATCCGCATCAGCAGGGCAAAAGCCTGCAACAGATGATCGACACCGAGCGCAAGCTGCGTCACGAGTTGGACATGGACGCAGAGCGGCAATCGGCACGGCAGGTGGCGCTGGCGCTATCCAAGGGCACCACGGCGATCCGCAGCCATGTCGATATCGACACCGAACATGGGTTGAGCCTGCACCGGGGCGTGGCCGCCACCCGGGCGCGCTATGCGGATGTCATGCAGATCGAGACGGTCGCCTTTCCGCAATCGGGCCTGATGATCCGCCCCGGCACGCTGGAATTGATGGACGAAGCCCTGCGCGAGGGCGCCGATATCGTCGGCGGGCTCGACCCCTGCGGCATTGACCGTGACCCCAAGGGGCAGCTCGACGCGGTCTTCGGGCTGGCAGAGAGACACGGCAAGCCGATCGACATTCATCTGCATGAGCCGGGGGAGATGGGGGCGTTTAGCCTTGAGATGATCCTCGATCGGACCGAGGCGCTGGCGATGCAGGGCAGGGTGACGGTCAGCCACGCCTTCTGCCTCGGCATGGGGGATCAGGCGCGGGTGGCGGGGCTGCTCGACCGGATCGCGGCGCTGGAGGTCTCGCTGGCCACCACTGCCCCCGCTGCGCGCCCGGTGCCCTCGGTCGCCGCCTGCCGCGAGCGCGGCATCGCGATCTGCGCGGGCAACGACGGCATCCGCGACACTTGGACCCCATACGGCAACGCCTGCATGTTAGAGCGTGCCATGCTCGTCGGCCTGCGCAACAATTTTCGCGCGGATGTTGAGGTTGGCTGGGCGCTCGACACCTGCACCACCGAAGGCGCGAAGGTGATGGGGCTTGAGGGCTACGGCCTCGCCGAAGGCTGCCGCGCGGATCTGGTGTTGGTCGATGTCGAGGCGGTCTCGGAGGCCATCACCCTACGCCCGCCGCGCCGCTTGGTCCTGTCGGGCGGCCAGATCGTGGCCCGCAATGGCGAGACGGAGGCGACATGGCAGAGCGCTTGAAACGCAGCGCCCTGACCGCCGCTTGGGTCGTGGGGCATGAGGACGGGCAACACTGCCTCTACCGCAATGGCACCGTGGTCGTGGAAGGCGAAAAGGTGCTGCACGTCGGCCATGACTTCGCGGGCGACGTGGCCGAGACAATCGACTTTGGCGAGGCGCTGATCGGGCCGGGGTTCATCGACCTCGACGCGCTGGCCGATCTCGACACCACTGTACTTGGCTATGACAACCATCCGCCTGAGTTAAAGGGCCGGGTTTGGCCCGAGAGTTACATGGCCGCTGGCCCGCGTGAGATGTACACGCCCGAGGAACTGGCCTTTCAGAAACGCTATGCCTTCACTCGGCTGATCCGCAACGGCATCACCACGGCGCTGCCCATTGCCTCGCTCTTCTACCGCGCTTGGGGCGAGACGACAGAGGAATTCGATGCCGCAGCAGAGGCGGCGGCGGACCTCGGGCTGCGGGTCTACCTTGGCCCCGCCTATCGCAGCGGCAATCTGGTGGTGAATGAAGATCGGCAAATCGGTTTTCACTATGATGAACCGCGCGGCTTTGCGGGGCTGGCCGAGGCCGAAGCCTTTATCGCGCGGCACGAAAACACCCACGGCGGGCTGATCCGCACCATGCTGGCCCCCGACCGGATCGAGACTTGCACCCCCGAGCTTCTGCGCCGCAGCGGTGCGGCTGCCCGCGCCCTCGGCGTGCCGATCCGCCTGCATTGCTGCCAGTCGCGGCTGGAATATGATCTGGTGCTGCAACAGCATGGCAAAAGCCCGTTGGAACTGCTGCGCGATACCGGTTTTTTTGCTCCGTCCACAATCCTGCCGCATGGGCTGTTCCTGTCGGGCCTCAACGGCATCACCCATGCCGCGCCCGATCTCGAAATCCTGAGGGCCTCCGGTGCCGCCCTTGCCCATTGCCCGCTGGTGATGGCCCGGAGTGGCAAGATCATGCAGTCCTTCGCACGGTTTCGCGACCTTGGCGTCCCCATCGGTATGGGCACCGACACGCATCCCGCCGATATGATCCAGAACATGGCCCTGGGTGTGATGACCGCCCGTATCGCGGAGGGTGATCCGACCACCGTCCGCGCCGCCGATTTCTACGATGCCGCCACCCTCGGCGGCGCAGCGGCCCTGAACCGTCCGGATCTGGGCCGGCTGGCCCCGGGAGCCGCTGCCGACCTGAACGTCATCCGGCTGGACAGCCCCGACATCGGGCAGCGCATCGACCCCATTCAGACGATCCTGCTTAACGGCTCAGGCCGCGACGTATCGGATGTGATGATCGCGGGGCGGTTCGTCATGCGCGATGGTGTCATCCCCGGCGTCGACGACATGGCCTATCACGCCAAAGCGCAGGCGCAGTTCGACCGGATGGTCGCGCAATATCCTGACAGGACGTTGTTCCATCCCCCGGTGGAGGAAATTTTCACGGGCAGCTACGGGGTCAAAGGCCCATAGCCGCTGTGGACGAAGCCTGCGACCGCCTGAGTTACCGCTAGCCGTTGGCCCGCCTCACAGTAGATGCGGGCCATCGGCGTCACGCTTTGAGGCTACTTCACGCCCCCCACAACCGCGTGCAAACCGGGGCAATCTCACCTTCGATCGCGGCCATCGCGTCAACGATCAGGTCCTCGCGCCAGCGGCGGCCTGCGATTTGCACGCCGATGGGCTGCGGGCCTTGGGGCAGTTCCGCGATATGCGTGGGGATGTTGCCCGCGGGCAGGCCGGTGAAGTTCATGACGAAGGACCAAAGCCCCTTCCCCAAGACTTCGCGCACGCCCTCCGGGCCTTCGGTGTCGCGCCCGGCGGTGAAGAAGGGGGCGAACATGAAGGGGGTCAGCACGAGGGGGTAGTCCTCAAGAAACAGCGACCATTCGCGCGCGTAATGGGTGCGTTTGGCCAGCATGGCAAGCTGTTCGGTGCCTTTGAAGGGCGGGTATTCGGCGTAGTAATCCTCAAAAATCGCCTTCAGATCGTCGGAGCCGTGGGTTCGGATGTCCTCGCCCATCAGCGCTTCGACTTCGCCCATCAGGGCGCGATAGCCGTTTTTGCCGGCTTCATAGGCAAGGGGCGGTTCCACCTCTTCGACGGCGTAGCCTGCGTTGGACAGGGCAGAGGCGGCTTTGTCGAGTGCGGTGGCCACATCCGGATGCAGGCCAAAGCCGAAATCATCGCGGGTGAAGGCCACGCGGATCGGGCCTTCGATCGGCGCGCCGCGCCAGGGCAGAGGCACATGGAAGGGGTCGCGCGCATCTGCGGCGATCAGGCTTGGCATCGATAGATGCAGGTCAGCCGCCTTGCGCACGATCAGCCCCTGCACCGACATGGATTGCGCCAAGAGACCGCGCTCGGCCTTTTGGCTGGGGTTGTAGGCGGGCACCCGGCCTAGGCCCGGCTTGACCGTCACCGCGCCATTGGCCGAGGCGGGGAAACGCAAGGAGCCGCCGATGTCGTTGCCATGAGCCAGCGCGCCGATCCCGGCCATGACAGCCGCGCCCGCGCCGCCGGAGGAGCCGCCTGCCGACAGATGCCGCCCCCAAGGGTTGTAGGTGCGCCCATAAAGCGGGTTGTCGGTATCGGCGCGAAAGGAAAACTCCGGCGTGTTGGTGCGCCCGATGACGATGGCACCCGCCTGTTTGAGGTTGCGCACCACCGGCGCATCCTCGGGCGCGATGATGTCTTTGAAGGCGGGGACGCCGTTGCTTGTGGCATGGCCCTTTTGGTCGACGTTGATCTTGATCGTGACCGGAACACCATGCAGCGGCCCTTTGGGCGCGTCGCTTTTGTCGAGGGCGGCAGCCTTGGCGCGGGCCTCATCGGCGAGGGTCTCGACCACCGCGTTCAAAGCCGGATTGACCTCCTCCATGCGGGCAATCGCCGCCTCGGTCGCTTCAACCGCCGAGAGTTTTCCTGCGCGGGTCGCGCTTGCGATTTCCTGCGCGTCCCATTGCCAAAGCGGTTTACTGTCGGTCATTCCGGTTCCTTTCGTTCAGTCGTTTTCAAAGCGGCATCCGCACCCTGATGGCGCGAACTTCGGAGAAAGAATTTAGCAACGCAAGTAAATTCGCGGCGAAATGCGTTGTCGGCGGTGCGGCTGGCTACATTCGAGGCTTTCAGCGATCACCCGGCCATGATGGCGCTGGCGGCCTCTATGGCGAGGGGGGCAGCCTTGGCGACAAATTCCTCCGGCGTGTATTCCGAAAGGGAGCCTGCGAGATGTATCGCGCTGAGCGGCGCGCCGTTCCGGTCGGTGATGGCGACGCCCACCGCGACCTCGCCCAAGGCATATTCATCACAGACCACGGCAAAGCGGTTTTCGCGGGCGATGCTAAGCTCGGCTATGATCGCTTCGGGGTCGGTCTTGGTGCTGGCGGTGAAGGGGTGCAAGGGCGCGCGGGTGAGGATTTCGCGCGCCGCGTCATCGGGAAGCTGCGCCAGCGCGGCACGCCCGCCAGCGGTGCAGAAGGTCGGCACGCTATGGCCCACGAGGGTGGCGAAAAAGGTCTCGCGTTTGCTTTGCATGCGCAGGGCATAGATCAGGCGCGTTTCGTCATAGAGGCTGAGATCGACCCGCTCGCGCAGGGATTTGCGCAGTTCCAGCAGGACTGGCGTGGCTTTCTGCACCACGGGGTCGAGCCGCAGCAGATCAAGCGTGTGATCCAACAGTCGGATGCCGGGCAGGTATCCGCGATCATCCCCGCTACGCCGTATATACCCGCTCTTCGTGAGCGTATGCACAAGCCGTTGGGCTGCGGATCGGTCGATGCCTGCGGTCTTGGCGATGTCGGAAAGGGTCATCGGCCCGGTCGCGTTGTGAAAGGCGCCCAGCACCTGCATTGCGCGATCTGCCGCCCGGACGAACAAACGGTCGTCCTCTGCCTGATTCTGCGCCGCCTGCGGGGCATCTTCACGGAAAAATCTACTCATAAATGTCCTGTAGTTGACGAATCGTTAAAGCGCCGCTTACGCTTGCTGTGCACTATAGCTGTATTGCAATGCGATACACAATGGGCGTGGCCCGCGGATGACGGGGCCGAGAAGGCGAAGGAGACGGGTTTGGAAAGTGGTTCTGGAATGCGCGTGGCTGTTGCGGGCTTTCTGCACGAGACGAACACATTCGCCCCCAATCCGGCGGATATGCAGGCTTTCCAACTGGGCGGTGGCTATGTCCCCATGGTGCGCGGCGCGGCGATGTTGCCCGCCTTCGAAGAGGTCAACCTCGGCATGGCGGGCGCGCTGCGGGTGGGCCAAGGGCAGGGCTGGGACATCGTGCCGATCCTCTGGGCGGGGGCGATCCCTTCGGCCCATGTCAGCCGCGACGCCTATGAGACGATTGCGGGTGAGATCATCGAAGGCATTCAGGACGCCGGGCCGCTCGACGGGGTCTTTCTGGACCTGCACGGCGCCATGGTGGCGGAGCATCTCGATGACGGGGAAGGGGAGCTTGTCCGCCGTCTGCGTGCGGTCGTGGGGCCGGAGGTGCCCATCGCCACGGCGCTGGATCTGCACGGCAATATCTCTGAAGATTTCGTTGCGAATGTCGATGTGCTTGTCGGATTTCGCACCTATCCGCATGTGGACATGGCCGATACCGGCGCTGCCGCGGCCCGCCAGCTCGACCGGATCATGACCACCGGCCAGCGCCCGGCCAAAGCCTTCCGCCAGATGTCATATCTGGTGCCGATCCCGTTTCAATCGACCGAAATGTCGCCGGGGCGTGAGCTTTATGAAGGGGTCGCCGCCTGTGAAGCCGCGGGGGCGCTCTCGGCCAGCCTGTTCATGGGCTTCCCGGCGACGGATATTCCCGATTGCGGCCCCGTGGCTGTGGCCTATGGCGAGACGCAGACCGCAGCAGACGCCGCCGCCGACAGGCTTGCCGCGGCCTATGAGGCGGCCGCGCCCGCCTTCTTGGAAAATGAGGCCTATGATCCCGACAGGGCGGTGGCCGAAGCGCTGTCGCGTGCCGCCGGGCCGGGGCGTGGGCCTGTGGTCATCGCCGACACCCAAGACAACCCCGGCGCGGGCGGCGTTTCGGCCACCACGGGCATGTTGCGCGCGCTCGTCAAGGCCGAGGCCCAGAACGCGGCCATCGGGTTGATCGTTGACCCCGCCGCCGCCGAGGCGGCGCATCAAGCCGGGGTCGGAGCCGAGGTTAACCTGCGCCTTGGCGGCCATGCCGACATCGCGGATGACGCGCCATTTGAAACGGCGGCGACCGTGCAGCATCTGTCTGACGGAACGCTGCGCGCGACCGGCCCCTATTACGGCGGCACGGCGCTGGACCTCGGCCCTTCGGCCTGTCTGCGCATCGGCGGGGTCCATGTCGTCGTGACCAGCCGCATCGCCCAGATGGCCGACCGCGAGATGTTCCGCTTTGTCGGCATCCAACCTGAAGAGATGGATCTTTTGGTGGTCAAAAGCTCCACCCATTTCCGGGCAGACTTTGCCCCCATCGCGCGCGACATCCTTGTCGCCTGTGCGCCGGGGCCGATGCCCCTCAATCCAGCCGATTTGCCCTTCACGCGCCTGCGCGCAGGACTTCGGCTGTCTCCGAATGGCCCCCGTTTCGGGGCCAAGGGTGCCCAAAGCGCACCACCCGACCAGGGCGGCAAGACCGCCTTGGCCCAATAAAAACCAAAAGATCACTCAACAAGGGAAAACCACATGATACCTCTACGATCGGCACTGAAACAGTCGCGCGGGCTTGCCGCCGCCTTTGCCGCGACCACGGCGCTTTTGGCACCCGGCTCTCTGGCGGCGCAGGATGGCGAAACGACCATCACCGCGGTCATGCACTCGGGCCTGCGGGTTCTCGATCCGGTCATCACCACCGCGCATATCACCCGCAACCACGGTTATATGGTCTATGACGTCCTGACTGCCGTGGACGAAAACTTTGAGCCGCAGCCCCAGATGGCCAGCTGGGAGGTCTCGGATGACGGGCTCGTCTATACTTTCACCCTGCGCGATGGGCTGATGTTCCATGACGGCGCGCCGGTGACTGGCGAAGATGTCGTGGCCTCGCTTAAGCGCTGGGGCAAGCGTGACGGCGGCGGGCAGTTGATCTTTGACGTGACCGAGAGCCTTGAGGCCAGCGACGAAAAGACCGTCGTCTGGACCCTGACCGAGCCTTTCGGCCCGCTTTTGTCGGTGATCTCCAAACAATCGGCCGTGCCGCCTTTCATCATGCCCAAGCGCGTGGCCGAAACTTCGGCGGATGAGACGATCACGGAATATATCGGCTCCGGCCCCTTCGTCTTTAACCAAGATGAATACGAACCCGGCGTGAACGTCACCTACGAGAAGTTCGACGACTACGTCCCGCGCGACGAGGAAGCCTCGTGGATGGCGGGTGGCAAGGTGGTCAATGTCGACCGTGTGGTCTGGACCACGATGCCCGACGCGCTGACCGCGATCAACGCGCTTTCGGCAGGCGAGATCGACTACCTAGAGCAGGTGCAAATTGACCTGCTGCCGATCCTCGACGCCAGCCCCGAGGTCACGGTCGAGACCCGCGATGACCTTGGCTATGTCACCATCGGTCGGCCCAACCACCTGCACCCGCCCTTTGACAACAAGCTCGTGCGTCAGGCGGCGATGGCGGCGCTGGACCAAGAATCCATGCTGCAAACGATGCAGGGCGACCCGGCCTATTACAATGTCTGCGGCGCGATCTTTGGCTGTTCGACCCCTCTGGGCGACGAAGCGGATGCTGAGATCGTGACCGGCGGCGCGGATCCGGAAAAGGCGAAGGCCTTGCTCGAAGAGGCGGGATATGACGGCACGCCCATCGTGCTGATGGCGCCAACGGATGTGATCAGCCTGATCAACCAGCCGGTGGTGGCGGCCCAAGCCCTGCGCGAGGCGGGTTTCGAAGTCGACATGCAGTCGATGGACTGGCAGTCGGTCGTGCAGCGCCGCGCCCAGCAAAGCCCGGTCTCTGAGGGCGGCTGGAACATGTTCTTCACCAACTGGATGGTGCCCGAGATTTCGGACCCGCTGACCAATGTGATGGTCAGTGGCCGTGGCGACGAGGCGTGGTTCGGCTGGCCCGATGACCCCAAGGTCGAAGAACTGCGCGCGAAGTTCATGAAGGCCGAAGGGCCCGAGGCGCAAAAGGAAGTGGCCGTCGAGATCCAGAAACACGTCATGGATAACGTCAACTACATCATGATGGGTGAATATCTGATCCCGCAGGCGCGTCGCAACACGATCCAGAACATGCTGCCATCGCCCGTGCCGGTGTTTTGGAACATAACCAAAGAGGCGGAGTAATCCAGCCTTTCGGAGGGCGCGGCCGCCGCGCTCTCCACCGTCATCTCTGCCCGCAGGCAGCGCCCCCGCTTCCGGGCCTGCCTTCTTTCCGCCGAAAGGGACCTTCCGGAAAATGCTCGTCTATATCCTGAAGCGCGTCTTGGCCACGATCCCGGTCATGCTGATCGTCGCCATCTTCGTCTTCCTCCTGCTGCGTCTCACCCCCGGTGATCCGGCAGCCATTCTCGCCGGCGATGCCGCCACCCCCGCACAGCTTGAACGGATTCGTGACCGTCTGGGTCTGAACGATCCGCTGCTGACACAGTTCTTCACATGGATTGGGCAATTGCTGCGCGGCGATCTGGGCGTATCGCTTTTGTCGAACACCTCAGTGGCGGGCATGTTGGGCGACCGGCTGGGGCCGACCATCAACATCGCGCTGATGACCATCACCATCTCTGTCCTGCTGGCTGTGCCGATGGGCGTGATCGCCGCATGGCGTCACCGCACATGGGTCGACTTTCTGGTGATGTCCTTCTCGGTGCTGGGCTTTTCGGTGCCGGTCTTCGTGATCGGCTATATCCTGATCCAAATCTTCGCCATCGAACTGCGTTGGGTGCCGGTGCAGGGCTACAAGGCGCCTTCGGAGGGCATCGGGCCGTTCTTCTCGCGCGCCATTCTGCCCTCGCTCACGCTGGCCACCATCTATGTGGCGCTCATCGCGCGGATGACGCGGGCCTCCATGCTCGAAGTGCTGGGCGAAGATTACATCCGCACCGCGCGGGCCAAGGGCGTGCGCGAGAATGTCGTGCTGTTTCGCCATGCGCTGCGCAATGCCGCCGTGCCGATCCTGACCATCATCGGCACCGGTTTCGCGCTGCTGATCTCGGGCGTGGTGGTGACGGAAAGCGTCTTTAACATCCCCGGCATCGGGCGGCTTACGGTCGATGCAATCCTCGCGCGCGACTACCCCGTCATTCAGGCGATGATCCTGCTGACGGCGGGCATCTACGTCTTCGTGAACCTCTTGGTTGACGTCTCCTATTCATTCTTCGACCCAAGGATCCGGTACTGACATGATCGAGCAACACCAATCCCGTCACAGCGCCTTTCAGGTGCTGACCGGACTGCTTTCCCTGCCTGCGGGCGCAAGGGTCGGTATCGGCCCGCTGCTGGCGGCGCTTATCCTCCTGGCCATCGTGCTGGCGTCGATCTTGGCACCGCTTTACGTGCCATATGACCCGCTGGCGATGAACTCTGCCGCGCGGCTCAAGCCGCCTTCCGAAGAGTATCTTTTGGGCACCGACCCCTATGGCCGCGACACGTTTTCGCGGGTGATGACCGGCGGGCGCGTGTCGCTGCTGATCGGGGTTGGGGCGGCCTTGGTCAGCGTCGCCATCGGCTTGGCCATCGGCCTTGTCGCCGGTTTCTTTCGGGTGGCGGATGGCATCATCATGCGGATCATGGACAGCCTGATGGCGATCCCCGCGATCCTGCTGGCGATTGCGCTGGTGGCGCTGAACGGGCCATCGCTCGGCTCGGTTATCATCGCAATCACGGTGCCGGAGGTGCCCCGCGTGGTGCGGCTGGTGCGCTCGGTCGTGCTGTCGGCACGGGAGGAACCCTATGTGGAGGCAGCCATCGCGCTCGGCTCGTCGATGCCCAAGATCCTGATCCAGCACCTGATGCCCAATACCATGGCGCCGCTTATCGTCCAAGGCACTTATATCTGCGCCTCGGCGATCCTGATCGAGGCGATCCTGAGCTTCCTCGGCGCGGGCGTCAGCACGGAGATCCCCACATGGGGCAATATCATGGCCGAGGGGCGGACTTATTTCCAGATCAAGCCGGGGCTGATCTTCTGGCCGGGGCTGCTGCTGTCGCTTTGCATCCTGTCGATCAACCTTTTGGGCGATACCGCGCGCGATCTGCTCGACCCGCGCATGAAGAAACGGGAGGGCTGAGAGATGCAGTTCAAGACCAAAGACTTCTCGGAGGCGCGTGAGGTGCTCAAAGTGCGCGATCTGCGCATCGGGTTGAGCGGGCGTCCACAGGCCAAACCGGTGATTGACGGCATCGACCTGACCATCCGCGCGGGCGAGACGCATTGCTTGGTGGGTGAATCTGGCTCAGGCAAATCCGTGACCTCGCTGGCGGCTATGGGGCTTCTGCCGAAATCGGCGCTGGAGGTGCAAAGCGGCAGCATCACGCTGGACGATTTCGAGATCACCAGCGCCAGCCACGCGCAAATGCGCCAGCTGCGCGCGCGGCGGATCGCGATGATCTTCCAAGAGCCGATGACCGCGCTGAACCCGGTGCTGCGGGTGGGCGAGCAGATCATGGAAGTGCTCAACATGCACAGCGATCTGAGCCAATCCGAGGCCAAGAAACGCACGCTCGACATGATGGATCAGGTGCATCTGCCGGATGTGAACCGCATCTTCAGCGCCTTCCCGCACCAGCTTTCCGGCGGGCAGCGCCAGCGCATCATGATCGCCATGGCGCTGATCCTCGACCCCGATCTGCTGATTGCGGATGAGCCGACGACGGCGCTCGATGTGACCACGCAGTTGCAGATCCTCAAGCTCATCGCCGAGATGCAAGAGCGCCACGGCACCGCCGTGCTCTTCATCACCCATGACATGGGCGTGGTGGCCGAGATCGCGGATACCGTGACGGTGATGCAGCAGGGCAAGATCGTCGAACGCGCGCCGATTGAAAAGCTGCTGACCAAGCCGGAGAAGGAATATACCCGCACCCTGCTGACCGCCGTGCCCAACCTCACCCCGCGCCCCGCAAGGGCGGCGGCATCGCAAAGCGAAGTGGTGCGTGTGGCCGGGCTCGACATGACCTATGGCGGCGGCGGTTTCCTGCGCCGCAGCGAGGGTGTGAAAGCCGCGCAGGATGTCAGCTTTACCATCAAACCGGGGCGGACGCTGGGCATCGTTGGGGAGTCCGGTTCGGGCAAATCCACCGTGGCGCGGGCCATCATGCGGCTGATCGACCCGACAGCGGGGAGCGTGAATGTCGCGGGGACCGAGATCGCCAAACTCTCGCGCCGTCAGCTGCGCGATCACCGCAAACATCTGCAAATCGTGTTCCAAGACCCTTACCGCTCGCTCAACCCGCGTTGGACCGTGGCGCGCAGCCTTTGCGAAGGGCCGATCAACTTCGGCACCCCGCGCGAAGAGGCGATGCGCCATGCCGCTGAGCTGATGGAGCTGGTGGACCTGCCGCGCGACGCACTCGACCGCTACCCTCATCAATTCTCAGGCGGGCAACGCCAGCGTATCGCCATCGCGCGGGCGGTGGCGATGAAGCCCGATCTGCTGGTCGCGGATGAGGCTGTCTCGGCCCTTGATGTGAGCGTGCAGGCGCAGGTGCTCGATCTTTTGGATGACATTCAAGAGAAGTTCGGCGTGGCCATGCTGTTCATCACCCATGACCTGCGCGTCGCCGCGCAGATTTGTGACGAGGTCTTGGTCATGCAGCGCGGGCAGGTCGTCGAATACGGCCCCGCGGGCGATGTGTTGGCCAACCCGCATCACGACTACACACGCAACCTGATCGAAGCGGCGCCGGGCCGCCATTGGGATTTTGCCAACTACCGCGCGCTCGGCAGCGCCACCATGACGACAGGAGCCACCGCATGACCGTCCTTCCCAAGATCGAAGCCTTCGCCGCCGATCTCACCGCCATCCGTCAAGACATCCACGCCCATCCCGAACTGGGGTTCGAAGAGGTCCGCACCGCGGGCATCGTGGCCGAAAAGCTCCGCGCCTACGGTGTGGATGAGGTGCACGAAGGGCTGGGTGGCACCGGGGTTGTCGGCATCATCAAGGGCGCGGGCGGTGGCAACCGCCGTGTCGGGCTGCGCGCAGATATGGACGCGCTGCCGATTGTGGAGGATTCCGGCGTGCCCTATGCCTCGACCAACCCCGGGCGGATGCATGCCTGCGGTCATGACGGCCACACCACCATGCTTTTGGGGGCTGCACGCTATCTGGCGGAGACGCGCGATTTCGACGGCACCGTGGTGCTGATCTTTCAACCTGCCGAGGAAGGTTTGGGCGGCGCGCGCCGGATGCTGGAAGAGGGGCTCTTCGAGAAATTCCCCTGCGACGAGATTTACGGCATGCACAACGATCCAAACTCCGAGCCGGGCGTGGTCAATGTCACCCCCGGTGCGGCCATGGCCGGGGCGGCCTTCTTTGACATCACCGTCAAAGGCACTGGCAGCCACGCCGCCATGCCGCATCAGTCGCGCGATCCCATCGTCATCGGCACGGCGCTGGTGCAGCAGTTGCAATCCGTCGTCAGCCGCAACACGCCGCCGACCAAGCCGATCGTGCTGTCGGTCACCAAATTCAACGCAGGCTCGGCCTATAACGTGGTGCCGGATGCGGCCAGTATTGCGGGCACAATCCGTTATTTCCATGAGGATGTGATCGAAATGGCCGAGGCCCGGATGCGCGAACTCTGCGCCGGTATGGCCAGCGCCTATGGGATCGAGATCGAAGTCGACATCCGTAACGTCTTTGACGTGTTGATGAACGACCCCGAACTGACCACCGCCTATGTCGAAGCGGCGGCCAGCGTGGTGGGGGGCGAGAATGCCCATGTCTCGACCGAACAGGCCAGCGGGTCCGAGGATTTCGCCGATATGCTGAAGGTGGTGCCGGGGGCCTATTGCCGCGTGGGCCATGCGGGCAGCGTGCCTTTGCACAACCCCGGCTTCGTGCTGGACGACGCCATTCTGCCTGTCGGTGCCTCGATCTATGCGCGGATTGTCGAGACGCGCCTGCCAAAGGTCGGCGGCTAGGCCCTTGCGCCATTCTTTTAATTTAAGCCAACCGCCCGCTGTCGCGCGGCGGAGGAAAGGATATTGAACATGCCCAACCCGCTCGATCTGCCTTTTGATACCGAAGAGATGCTCACCGGGCTGCGCCCATGGATCGAAACCGAAAGCCCCACATTCGACGGGGCGGCGGTGAACCGGATGATGGATGTGGCGCAGCACGATCTGGCGGTCTTGGGCGCGCGGACAGAGCGTATTCCAAGCCCGATGGGGCTGGGCGACAGCCTGCGCGCTGAGATGCCCCATCCCCGCGCGGGCGAGGGGGGCATTCTGCTTTTGGGTCATATGGACACGGTTCACCCGCTCGGCACCTTGGCGAGCCTGCCTTACAAACGCGAAGGCGATATCTGCTACGGCCCCGGTCTGATGGACATGAAGGGCGGCAACTACGTCTACCTCGATGCGCTGCGCAAGCTACAGGCCGCCGGGGTCGAGACGCCGCTGCCGGTGACGGTGCTTTTCACCCCGGATGAGGAGATCGGCACCCCCGCCACACGCCGTCTGATCGAAGAGGAGGCGAAGCGCCACAAATACATCCTCGTCCCCGAACCTGCCCGCCCCGACGGCGGCGCGGTGATCGGGCGCTACGCCATCGCGCGGTTCAACCTCCAGACCCGGGGGCGCCCCAGCCACGCGGGCTGGGCGCTCGCCGAAGGCCGCTCGGCCATCGCGGAGATGGCCAAGGCCGTGGGCACGATCGAGGGCATGACCACCGAGGATTGCACCTTCTCGCTCGGGGTCTTTCACGCGGGCCAATGGGTCAACTGCGTGTCCTCGGTCTGCGATGCCGAAGTGCTCACCATGGCAAAAACGCAAGAGCAGCTCGACGCAGGCGTGGAAAAGATGATGGCGCTGAACTCGGACGAAGGCGACGTGATCATGGAAATCCGCCGCGGCGTCACCCGCCCGGTTTGGGAGCCCGACCAGCCCGGCACGATGGCGATGCTGAAGCTCGCGCAGGAGATTGGGGGCGAACTGGGGATCGAGATCACCGGAAGCTCTGCCGGGGGCGGATCGGACGGCAATTTCACCGGCTTTCTTGGCCTGCCGACGCTGGATTCCATCGGCGTGCGCGGCAAGGGTCTGCATACGTTGCAGGAGCATATCTATGTCGACAGCCTCACCGAACGCGCCAAGCTGGCGGCGGGGTTGTTCTGTCGGCTGACGGCTTAAGGGGGGGGGGGAGGGGCGGAGACCCCCTCTAAATCACCCCCGCTGCTATCTGCTGCGCGTCGCCCCATTCGCGGGGGGATTGGCCGTACATGCGTTTGAACTCTCGGCTGAATTGCGAGGCACTGACATAGCCCACCGCCATTGCCGCTTCGCCGACCGTGGCGCCGCCTGCGATTTTGACGGCGGCATTGTTCAGGCGCATGGATTTGACGAATTGTATCGGCGACATCGTCGTGACCTGTTTGAACTTGCGGTGAAATACCGCGCGGCTCATGCCCGCGCGTTGGGCCATCGCGTCGATAGAGATGGGCGCGTCGAGATGGGCCGCGACATGCGAGATGGCCCGCGCCACGGCATTGCCTGCCCCGAAGGCCCGCCGCGCGAAGAGCCCTGCCTCTCCTTTCAGGATGGCGTAGTAAAGTTCGCGCAGGCGCGCTTCGGCCAGCACGGCGCGGTCGGTTTCGCTTTCGCTCAATTGCAGCAGACGCAGCAGTGCGTCGGAGAAGGCCCCGTCCCATGCCGCGAGTTTGATCCCCTCGGCGCGCAGGTCGGCGGGGGCAGGGGGCAGCAGGCTCCCCGCGCTTTCCATTTCAAGCGAAAGCTCCGCCATAAGTCGCGCGTCCAGAGCGATGTAGACGCCGAATAGAGGGGTCTGGGGCGAGGCGCTTGGCGTGCCCGCTTTGACCGGCATCGACATGGGGCAGCACATATAGCGGCTGTCGTCATAGACATAGCGCTGACCGTCGAGCACGGCCTCTTTCGCGCCGCTGACGATGGCGATGACAGAGGGTTCATAGACCGCGGGCGCGCATGGGATCGCGCTGGTCGCCCGGAAATACTGAACGCCCTTGATGCCGGTCTCGGTCAGCCCGTCGGTATGGCTGTGCCGTTCGATGATATGGCGGATTTGGTCTTTGCTCATGCGTGCAGATTAGGACCGCATGAGTGTTTCATGCAATGGCTGTGAGAGGATCAGGCAAGTAATCGCGACGATCCGGTCTATTTCCGTAGGGGGCTGAGATTTATCTGCAGGGTCAACGGGGCGCGATGCCTCAGCAAAGCTAAGGAACGAGACCATGACAGATAAGACTTTCGGCGCGCACGGCTGGACCCCTGAGCAGATTGACGGGGTAGAGGGGAAGACCTTTGTGATCACCGGGGCCAATGCCGGGGCCGGGTTTCAGGCAGCGCGGACCTTGCTGAGTAAAGGTGCCGCGGTGGTGATGCTGAACCGCAGCGCGGAACGGTCGGCAGAGGCGGTGGCCAAGCTGAAAGACGAATTTGGCGCAGCGGCGCAGGTGCGTTTCATGCAGATGGACCTCGCCGATTTGCAGTCGGTGCGCCGCGCGGCGGCAGAGGTTCTGCGCGACATTCCCCGCATTGATGCGCTGATCTGCAACGCCGCCATCGCGCAGGTGCCAAACCGCCAGTTGACCAAGGCCGGCCACGAAAGCCAGCTCGGCACCAATCACTACGGCCACTTCCTGCTCTGCGGTTTGCTCTTCGACCGGATCGACGAAAGCAATGGGCGGATCGTGGTGGTGGCCAGCCTTGGCTACAAGATGGGCCTGCGCACCATCCAGTTCGACGACATGAACTGGGACAAGAATTACCGCGCCAACCCGGCCTATAGCCAAAGCAAGCTGGCGCAGATGATGTTTGCCTATGAGTTGCAGGACCGCGTCGCGCGGGCGGGGAGGAACGTGGCGGTCTATGTCTGCCATCCCGGCGCCTCGGCCACCTCTTTGATCAGCACCAGTGGCGGGCTGATGACCCGGTTCACTTGGTGGCTGATGTCGAAATTGCCGATCGTTCAAACGGCGGAGCGCGGCGCCTATCCCGAGGTCATGTGCGCCACCGAGGATGGGCTAGAGCAGCGCGCGCTTTACGGCCCCACAGGCCGGATGGAGATGGTCGGCCCCGTTGGGCGCGGCAGGTTGGAACCCTATGCCTATGACAAGGAGACGATGGTCAGCCTCTGGGAGCGGTCCGAGGTGGAAACAGGCTTTCGATGGGCGGTTTGAGGGGCGGGCGGGGCCTGTCTCCGCCCTGCTCAGAACGCGCGATATCCGCAGGCCATCCGCGCCGAAGGAGAGTGTCGATTTTTGCAGCTTTTGCACAATAAAGTTGCACTTGAAGAGTCCCTTGCGGACAATTCTTGCCAAATGAGATCATTTGGTTAGTCTCTGATCTCGGGTCGCCCGACCAATAGCGTATTTCAAGTAAGCAAAGGGGCGGCTACTCTGGGAGGAGGAAACATGACTGAGACTAAAAAGTTCAATCGACGTTCGTTCCTGACGAAGTCCGCACTTGCTGGGGGGGCGGCGACGGGGAGCATGCTGGCCGCACCGGCGGTGCTGGCTCAAGCGCCGATCGTCATCAAGATGCAGACGTCGTGGAACGACGCGAACATCTGGCAAGACTTTGCCCGCGACTACGCGACACGGGTCGAGGAGATGTCGGGCGGGCGTCTGAAGGTCGACGTGCTGCCCGCGGGCGCGGTCGTCGCGGCGTTTCAGGTGCTCGATGCGGTGAACGACGGTCTGATCGACGCGGCGCATTCGGTGCCCGTCTATTGGTACGGCAAGAACAAGGCCGCATCGCTCTTTGGCACCGGCCCGGTTTTCGGCGGCTCTGCCACCACGATGCTGTCGTGGTTCTATCAGGGCGGCGGTCAGGAACTCTATAACGAGCTGACGCAGGATATCATGGGCCTCGACGTTGTGGGCTACATGGGCTTCCCGATGTTCGCCCAGCCCTTCGGCTGGTTCAAGAATGAGGTCAATACCGTCGACGACCTGCAAGGCTTCAAATACCGCACCGTGGGTCTGGCCGCCGATCTGATGGCCAAGCTGGGCATGTCGGTGGCGCAATTGCCGGGCGGGGAGATCGTGCCCGCGATGGAGCGCGGCGTGATCGACGCCTTCGAGTTCAACAACCCTTCGTCGGACAAGGATTTCGGCGCGCAGGACGTGGCCAAGAACTACTACCTGTCGTCCTATCACCAAGCCTCCGAGAGCTTTGAGTTCCTGTTCTCCAAGATGTTCCTCGAAGACCTCGACCCCGATCTTCAGGCAATCTTGAAATACGCGGTCGAGGCGGCCTCGACCGCGAACACGGCCAAGGCGATGGACCGCTATTCGGCGGACCTTCAGTTCCTGCAAAACGAGGCTGGCGTGACCGTGCGGCGCACGTCCAAGGAAATCTTGGATGCGCAGCTTAAAGCATGGGATGAACTGATCCCCGAGCTGGAATCCGATCCCTTCATGAAAAAGACCCTCGACAGCCAGCGCGAATGGGTCGACCGCGTGGCCTATTACGAGTTGATGAACTCGCCGGATTACGGGCTTGCCTATGAGCATTACTTCCCCGGCAAGATCAAACTCTGATCCCGCAAACCCATAACATCACCGCGAACTCCGGCGCATGGCGTGCCGGGGTTCGTGCGAGATACCGAGGGCATCATGATATCTTTCATTCGGTTCGCCGATAACCTTTCCGCATGGTTCGGCAAGGCTTTTGCGTGGCTCATTTTGCTGATGTCCATCGGCACGGGCTACGAAGTTTTTGTGCGCTATGTGCTGAACAATCCCACGGCTTGGGCGCTGGATGTGTCCTTCATCATGTATGGCACGCTCTTTATGATGGGCGGGGCCTATACGCTGTCGCGGGGCGGCCATGTGCGGGGGGATTTCCTCTACCGGCTGTTCCAGCCGCGCACCCAAGGCATGATCGACCTCGTGCTCTATATCATCTTCTTTTTCCCCGGCGTCACCGCGCTGATCCTCGCGGGGTGGAAATACGCCGCACGGTCGTGGTCATATGGCGAAGTGTCGGTCAACAGCCCGGCGGGGGTTCCGATCTATCAATTCAAGGCGATCATCGTGGCGGCGGGGATACTGCTGTTCATCCAAGGCATCGCGCAGGTCTGCCGCTGTCTCATCGCCATACGTTCCAACTACTGGCTCGAAGCCGAGGAAGACGTCTTTGAGACCGAAGACCTCATGATGCGCGAAGCCAACAAGGCCGAAAAGGGCCATCTCACATGACCGATCCGCAAATCGCCCTGATGATGCTTGGGCTGTTCATCGTCTTTGTTTTCCTGGGCTTTCCGATTGCTTTCACGCTGATGGCGATGGGCATCGGCTTTGGCTATTACGCCTATTTCGACGCGCGCCGCATGTGGCGCAGTTTCGACCGGCTGGACGAGGGGGCCGGCCAATGGGAGCAATGGTCGACCTGGCTCGACGGGTTCTTCAACAACCGAATATTCGACCTTTTCGTGAACCAGACCTTCACGGTGATGTCGAACGAAGTGCTGACGGCGGTGCCGCTGTTCCTCTTCATGGGCTATATCGTGGAGCGGTCGAATATCGTCGACCGGCTGTTCACTACGCTCAACATCGCTTCCAAGAACATCCCCGGCTCCATGGGCGTGGCCGCGCTGATCACCTGCGCGCTGTTCGCCACCGCCACGGGCATCGTCGGCGCGGTGGTGACGCTGATGGGGCTGCTAGCGCTGCCCGCGATGCTGAAGGCGCGCTACAACCCGTCCTTTGCGGCAGGCATCATCTGCGCCGGCGGCACCTTGGGCATCCTGATCCCGCCCTCGATCATGCTGATCGTCTATGCGGCGGCGACGAATGTCTCCATCGTGCGGCTTTACGCGGCCGCACTGCTGCCGGGGCTGACGCTGGTGGGGCTCTACCTGATCTACATCATCGGGCGCTCGCTGTTGCAGCCCTCCTCGGCCCCGCGCCCCACGGCGGATGAGGTGCCAGACATGCCGATGGGCAAGCTGTTGCTGATGATCGCCACCTCCTTCCTGCCGCTGGCCTTCCTCATTTTCGCGGTGCTGGGCTCAATCCTCTTCGGCCTCGCCACCCCGACGGAGGCGGCCTCGATCGGGGCGCTCGGCGGCATCTTCCTCGCCTTCATTTACCGTGCGATGACATGGCAGCGGATGCGCGAGAGCGTGTATCTCACGGTGCGCACCACGGCGATGGTCTGCTGGCTTTTCGTCGGCTCCTACACCTTCTCGGCGGTGTTCTCCTACCTCGGCGGGGAGCATGTGATCTCGGAGTTCGTGCAGTCGCTGAACCTGTCGCCGATTATGTTCCTGATCCTCGCGCAGCTCATCATCTTCCTGCTCGGCTGGCCGCTGGAATGGTCCGAGATCATCATCATCTTCGTGCCGATCTTCCTGCCGCTGCTGGCCGTCTTCGAGATCGACCCGCTGTTCTTCGGCATCCTCGTGGCGCTGAACCTGCAGACCTCGTTCCTGACGCCACCGATGGCGATGTCGGCCTATTACCTCAAGGGAATCGCCCCGCCCGAACTGCGCCTGACGCAGATCTTCGCGGGTGTCATGCCCTTCCTGTTCTGCGTGATCCTGTCGATGATCTTGATGTATGTCTTCCCGCAGATCGTCTTCTACCTGCCGGAGGTGTTCTATGGGCGCTGAGGCACGGATGACCGCCCCGGCAGCCCTTGGCGTGGTCGAACTGCGGGACCGTTTGGCGACCGGCGCATTGGATGCGCTGGCGCTGGTGGAAAGCTACATCGCGCGGATCGAAGCGCGCGAGGAGGTGGTGGGCGCTTGGGCGTGGTTCGACCCCGAGTTTGCCCGCGCGCAGACCCGAACGCTCGACAATCATCGCCGGGCGGGCAGGCCGCTGGGGCGGCTGCACGGGCTGCCGGTGGGGCTGAAAGACGTGATCGACACGCGCAGCATTCCCACCGAAAACGGCGCGGCGCAGGACAAGGGGCGCGTGCCGCTGCGCGATGCTTTCATCGTGGAGCGGCTCAAGGCCGAAGGCGCGATCATCATGGGCAAGACGGTCACGACCGAACTGGCCTTCATGCATCCGAACAAGACCACCAATCCGCATAATCCGGCGCATAGCCCCGGCGGCTCGTCCCAAGGGTCGGCGGCGGCGGTGGCAGACGGGATGGTGCCCTTGGCCATCGGCACGCAGACCGGCGGGTCGGTGATCCGGCCTGCGTCCTTTTGCGGGGTTACCGGGTTCAAACCAACCTTCGGCGCGATCCCACGCCGGGGGGTGCTGACGCAATCGCCCTCGCTCGACACCATTGGCGTCTTTGCCAGCGATCCCGCTGGGGCCGCGCTGCTGGCCGAGGTGCTGTTTGGCCATGATCCCGAAGACAGCGCGACCGAGCTTGCCCCAACCCCCGCGCTCTTGGCCGAGGCGACCAGCGCGCCGCCGATCCCGCCGGTTTTCGGCTTTGTCCGCCCGCCGGGATGGGAGGATGCCGATCCGCAGTTGCACGCCGCTTTCGAGGAATTGGTCGCGGCCCTTGGCGATCAGGCTTTTGAGATGCCCCTGCCGCCGGTCTTTAACGAGGCTGCCGAGGCGCGCAAACGCATCAACTTTGCCGAGATGGCCTATCATTTCTACCCCTATCTGCGCGACGGGGCCGAGCTGCTCTCACCCGTGGCACGGGAGGCGATGGAGGCGGGCAATAAGGTGCTGGCCCGCGATTACCAATCGGCCCGCGACCTGCCCAAGGTGCTGACCGCCGCGCTGGAAGAACTGCTGACCCGTTGCGACGTGCTGCTCTGCCCCGCAGCCACCGGCCCCGCGCCGCGTGGGTTGGAGACCACCGGCGATCCGATTTTCAACGGTCTTTGGACGCTCTGCGGCAGCCCCTGTGTGTCGCTGCCGTTGATGACCTCGGAAGAGGGCTTGCCGATGGGGGTGCAACTGGTCGGCGGTCACGGTCAAGACGGGCGTTTGATGCGCAGCGCCCAGTGGCTTTTCGACTGGGCCGATGGTGCAACTGAATGAGGATGAGACCATGAACCGCCTACTTGCCCTGCTCGCCTTTGCCGCGATTGCGGTGTTTTTGCTGATCCTCGCCGTGGAGGTGCCCAGCATCGACCTGATCATCATCGTCGCGGTGACGCTGGCTTTTGTGGCCTATGACTTTTTCACCTCCAGTCGGAAAGATCGGGACTGAGCCATGGGCAAACCTGTCATTTGGATCACCCGGCAGCTCTCTGACGCCACACTCGACCGCGCGAGGCGGGATTACGAGGTGATCTGGGACCCCGCCGACAAGCCCGGCAGCGCTGAGGACATCATCGCGATGAGCGCGCGGGTCGATGGGATGATCCCCTGTCATTCCGAACATTTCAGCGCCGAGGTTGTGGCCCGGCTCGACCCTCGGCTCAAGATCATCGCGAACCATTCCGTGGGCGTCGATCACTGCGATCTGCCCAGCCTCAAGGCGCGGGGGATCGTGGTGACGAACACGCCCGGTGTTCTGTCGGATGCCACGGCGGAACTGGCGCTGATGTTGATGCTGGGGGCGGCCCGTCACGCGGTTGCCGGGGACCGGCTGGTGCGCAGCGGGCAGTGGCAGTCGTGGTCGCCTGCGATGCTTGTGGGCAAACAGCTTTCCGGCGCGCGGCTTGGCATCATCGGGATGGGTGGCGTGGGCCGGGCCTTTGCCCGCAAGGCGCGGGGGCTGGATATGGAAGTGCATTACCACAACCGCCGCCGTCTGGACCCGGAAGCGGAGGCGGGGGCGACTTATCACGCCGAATTGGACGACCTGCTGGCGGTCTCGGACTTCCTCTCGCTTCACTGCCCTGCCACGCCCGAGACGGTGGGCCTCATGAACGCCGCGCGTTTGGCGCGGCTGCCCAAGGGCTGCGTGATCGTGAACACCGCGCGGGGGAATCTGGTGGAGGAGGCGGCGCTGCTCGACGCGCTCACCTCGGGCCATGTCGGGGCGGCGGGGTTGGATTGCTTCGTGACCGAGCCGGGCGGCAACCCGGCCTTTGCGGCCCATGATAACGTGATGATGATGCCCCATGTCGGCAGCGCCACCGTGGCGACCCGTGATGCGATGGGCTTCAAGGCGCTGGACAATCTCGACCATTTCTTCCGGGGCGAGACGCCGCCGGATCAGCTTTAGCGGCAGCGGCCCTCTAGGTGGCGGGTGGCGGCGGAGCAGGGGTGTGCCGCCGCAGCCGTCGCGGGGCGGGCAGGGTGATGATGGCCAAACAGCCGATCACCAGCGCGACGCCGACCCAGCCCTGCGGGGGCAGGCGTTCGTCCACGATGACCACGGCCAGCACCGCCGCGACGACCGGCTCGAACAAGGTGATCACGGTGGCCGTGCTCGCCTCCACCCGGGCAAGGCCGTAGCCGAAGGCGATATAGCCCAGAAACATCGGCACAGCGGCCATGTAGAGCCCCACCCCGGCGTTGGTCCAAGAGGCCAGAAACGCCCCGCCCGAGACCGCCAGCACCGGCATCAGCAACAGCCCGCCCAGCCCAAAGGTCGCCCCCATGGCCACGGCAGAGCGGGTGCCTTGCAGCATCATCCGGCGCGCGCTCCACGAATAAAGTGCGTAGGTGAAGCCGCCGATCAGCCCCAGCAAAACGCCCAAAGGGACGGAAGGCGCGCTTGCCGCGCTGCCATGGGCATCGCCTTCGGCTAGGCAAATCAACCCCATGCCGATCAGCCCCACCGCCGCGCCAAAGGACCAGCGCAGGGTCAGGCGGCGGCCATCCAACAGGTATTCGATCAGCGCCGAGAGCAGCGGGGCGGAGCCGATGGTGATGACCGTCCCCACCGTCACCCCCGCCAGCCGCATCGCGCCGTAAAAGGCCAGCGGATAGACCGCCACGGCCAGCGCGCCGATGATCAGCAGGCGGCGCTGTTGCCAGAGCCGCGCGCGCTGGTTCAGAATGCCCCGACCGGCCCAGAGGGCCTGCGCGATCCCGCCTAGCCCCATGGCAGCGGCACCGATGGCGGCGGCGCTGACCTCGGGGGCGAAGGTGGCGGCGGTGCCGGTCGTGCCCCAGACCACGGCAGCGAAAAGGATGGCGATCACGCCCCATCGGTGGCCCTGCATCATGAAAACGTCCCTAGCATGTCATTGGTGCTGGCGCGCATCGCGCAGCAGCGTTTGGGCCAAATGCTGCGCGGCGGTCACCGCCTGCGCCCCGTGCAGCGGCCAAGTCTGTGTGAGCCCTTCGAGGATCAACAGCAACTCGGTCTCCGCACCCGGCAGATCGGCGGCTGCGGCGGCTTTGGCCGCGACCTCGGCCTTATGGCGTGAGAGCAAGGCGTGCAGTTTTTCGCTGCCGGGGTCGGCGGCGACGGCGGCGTGGAACAGGCAGCCGTGAGAGGTTTCCGTCGCCATCCACTGCCCGACGCGGGTCAGAATTGCCTCAAGCGCCTCGGTCGGGGTCTCGGGCAGATCGCCGAAGACCAGCGCCAGATAGCGTTGCTGCCGGTTCTCCAGCGCGGCCAGTACCATTTCGGCGCGGGAGGGGGTGTATTTGTAGAGCGTGCGCAGGCTCACCCCGGCCGCATCGCGCAGGTCTTCGACGCTGGGGTCGGCAAAGCCGCGGGTGGCAAAGGCACGTTCCAGCCCGGCGGCGATCTTGCTTTTGGTATCTGTCATGCTTGACGATGTAGAGGGGGCGCTCTACCTACGCAAGTAGAGTAATCATTCTACACTTTGCCATTCTGCCGCTGAAGGAGCCCGAGCGATGACCCTACCGAAGACCATGAAAGCGATGCTGCTGACCGGCCATGGCGGCTTGGACAAGCTGGAGTGGCGCGAGGATGTCGCGCTGCCAAAGCCCGCCGCCGGTGAGGTTCTGGTTCGCGTCGGCGCGGCGGCGGTGAACAACACGGATGTGAACACGCGCACGGGCTGGTATTCCAAAGCGGTGCGCGGCGACACCGGCTCGGCGGCGAGCGAGGGCTACGGCGGCGCGTCGGACGCCGATGGCGGATGGTCTGGCGCACTGAGTTTTCCGCGCATCCAAGGGGCCGATTGCTGCGGAGAGGTCGTGGCCGTGGGCGCGGGTGTCGATCAAGGCCGCATCGGCGAGAGGGTTTTGATCCGGCCCATGTACAGCCCTGCGGCCGCGGGGCCGGATGATCTCGTCACCTTCGGATCGGAGCGGGACGGCGGTTTTGCGGAATATGCCACCGCCGAGGCCAGCAATGCGCTGCGGGTCGATAGCGCGCTCACGGATGTTGAACTCGCCTCCTTTCCCTGCGCCTTTTCGACGGCCGAGGGGATGATCCAGCGGGCCGCCTTGGGGGCCGAACGTGTGTTGATCACCGGCGCCTCGGGCGGGGTCGGCTCGGCGGCGGTGCAACTGGCGAAACGGCGCGGCGCGCATGTGACGGCGGTGACCAGCCCCGGCAAGATGGAGGCGCTGAGGGCGCTTGGCGCGGATGAGACCTTCGACCGGGATGCGGCCCTGCCGGAGGACAGCTATGACGTGGTGCTCGACCTCGTCGGCGGGGCGGGTTGGCCCAAATTGCTTGACGCGCTGGTGACGCGTGGGCGCTATGTGACCTCGGGCGCGATTGCCGGGCCGATCGTGGAGTTGGACCTGCGCACGCTCTACCTCAAGGACCTGACCCTGATGGGCAGCACCCGGCAAGAGCCAAGCGTTTTTGCCGATCTGGTGGGCTATATCGAACGCGGGGAAATTCGGCCTGTCGTGGCGGAAAGCTATGCGCTGCGCGATCTGAAACAGGCGCAGGAAGCCTTTCTTGAGAAATCTCATATGGGGAAAATCGGCATTGCGGTGGTCGGTTAAACGCGAAGAAGGGCCGCTCATATCAGGATGAGCGGCCTTTCATCGCCAATAAGTAAATTAGATTGATTTAGTCGTTGACTTAACCCCTCCCATTTGGGATTTGTCCGTTGAAGTGCGGATGAACCGGAGGGGAGGCCAGTTTGCAGCAGCTACAGACTATCGCCGACCGGGCCGCGCGCGGGTCGAACCAAAGCGGGATGCGGGCCTATAACGAACGGCTCGTCCTGTCGCTGATCCGCCGCAGTGGCCCCACTTCGAAGGCCGAGATTGCCCGGCTTACGGGCCTTTCGGCGCAGACCGTATCCGTCATCATGCGCGCCCTCGAAGCCGAAGGTCTGCTGAAAAAGGGCGCGCGGGTGCGGGGCCGTGTGGGCCAGCCATCAGTGCCGATCAGCCTGAACGCGGAGGGCGCGTTTTTTCTGGGCCTGAAGGTCGGGCGCCGCAGTGTGGAATTGATCCTCACCGATTTCGAGGGGCAAGTGACCCGGCATAGCAGTGAGACCTATGCCCATCCCACGCCCGATGCGGTGATGACCTTTGCCGCGCGTGCTTTGCAAGATGCACTTGCCTCGCTTTCCGCCGAGCAGCAGGCGCGGATGGCCGGTCTGGGGGTCGCCCTGCCGTTCGGCATGTGGGAATGGGAGGTCGCCGGCGGCGATCTAAGCGCGTGGCAAACTTTTGATATCGAAGCCGCTTTGGCGGAGATGGTCGATCTGCCGATCTATATCTGCAATGACACCTCTGCCGCTTGTGGGGCGGAACTGGTCTTTGGCGCGCAGGACAAGCCGCGCGATTTCCTCTATTTCTACATCGGCTATTTCGTCGGCGGCGGGCTGGTGCTGGACAGCAAGCTCTACACCGGCAAAAGCGGCAATGCCGGGGCGCTCGGCTCTATGCCGTTGGCCGGGGATGCGGCGCGGCAATTGGTCGATGTGGCCTCTTTGGCGACTTTGGAAGGCGCATTGCAAAAGGCCGGAGAGACCCGCCGCGCCCCGTGGAGCGATCCGGCGGCCTGGGGCTTTGGCGGCGACATTTTGCACCCATGGCTCGACAGCACGACCGAGGCCTTGGCGCAGGCGATCCGCGCCGCGACATGTTTGATTGATTTCGACGCGGTGATGATCGACGGGTCGGTACCCGCAGAGGTTCGCGCCGAATTGGTCACCCGCACCCGCCGCCACCTCGCCGCCCGGCCCTTGCCGGGCGTCACCCTTCCCGAATTGCGCGAAGGCACCGTCGGCAGCGATGCCCGTGCGCTCGGCGCGGCGAGCCTGCCGCTTTCGGACCGTTTCCTCGTCGACCGTGACGCATTCTTGAAAGGCTGACAGATGATCCTTTGCTGCGGAGAAGCCCTGATCGATATGATCCCGACCCCGACCAAGGCAGGCCCCGATGGCTTTGTGCCCCATGCGGGCGGGGCGGTGTTCAACACGGCCATCGCATTGGGGCGGCTCGGCGCGCAGGTGGGGATGCTCTCGGGCCTGTCGTCGGACATGTTCGGGCGGCAGTTGGTCGACGGGTTGAAGGCAAGCCATGTGGATGTGTCGCATGTTGTCCTGTCCGACCGTCCGACGACGCTGGCCTTCGTGCGGCTGGTGGGCGGCCATGCGACCTATGATTTCTATGACGAAAACTCCGCCGGGCGGATGATCACGCCCGAGGATATGCCCGCCTTGTCCAGCGAGGTTTCGGCGCTTTATTTTGGCGGGATCAGTCTGGCCTGCGAGCCGGGGGCGGATGCCTATGCCGAGCTATTGGCGCGCAACGCCGAGGGGCGCGCGGTAATGATCGACCCCAACATCCGCCCCGGTTTTATCAAGGATATCGAACGCTATCGCCAAAGGCTCGACCGGATGCTGGCGCTGTCTGATATCGTGAAGGTGTCGGATGAGGATCTGAACTGGATCAACCCCGCGCCGCTGTCGCTGCGCGACAAGGTGGCCGAGTTGCTAAAGAAGGGCCCATCGGTTGTCATCCTGACCCGCGGGGGCGAGGGGGCGACCGGCTATCTGGCGAATGGCGAAGAGGTGCAAGTGCCCGCCGTGAAAGCCGAAATCGTCGATACGGTCGGCGCGGGCGACACGTTCAATGCAGGCGTTCTGGCCAAGATGTCGGAGCTTGGGCAGTTGCATAAATCTGCGCTTGTCACCCTCGCGCCAGAGGTGCTGTCCGAAGCGCTGGCCTATGGCGCGCGGGTTGCCGCCGTGACCGTTTCGCGGGCCGGGGCGAACCCGCCTTGGGTCGAGGAAATATGAAATGTTGAAGAACCGCTTATCTTTTTCGCTCAAATATGTTAGCGCTACCAGTAGCCGCCCGGAGGAGGGCGCGAAGGGGGTGGTGATGGCTTTGGGCAATCGAAAACAGGGTGCCATAGCGCACCTGCGCAGGCAGGAGGGCTGACCCCATGGTATCGCGCGTAATCCCCGTTGATCCTTTCGACCTCGTCATTTTCGGCGCGACCGGCGATCTTGCCCGGCGCAAGATTCTGCCCGGTCTGTTTCACCGCTTTACCGTCGGCCAGATGCCGGAGGCCGCGCGGATCGTCGGCGCGGCCCGTTCCGAGCTTGACGCCGAGGCCTTTCGCAAGATGATCCGCGACAGCCTGCTGGAGTTCGCCCCCAAGCTGGCCCAAGAGAGTGCCGCCTTGGAGCGGTTCCTTGTCATGGTGCATTACGTGCGCGTGGATGCCTCTGGCGATGCGGGCTGGGCGGATCTCAAAGACGTGATGCGCGATGATGTCGTGCGGGCCTTCTACCTCTCGGTTTCGCCGTCGCTGTTCGGCACGATTGGTGGCAAACTGCATGATCACGGCATCGCCACAGCCGAGAGCCGCATCGTCGTCGAAAAGCCCTTTGGCCATGATTTGGAAACCGCGCAGGCGCTGAACGCCGACTTGCGTGCCAACTTCGACGAAAGCCAGATTTACCGGATCGACCATTACCTTGGCAAAGAGACGGTGCAGAACCTCATGGCGCTGCGTTTCGCCAATGCGCTTTGGGAGCCGCTGTGGAATTCCACCCATATCGACCATGTGCAGATCACCGTGTCCGAAAGCCTCGGTGTCGAAGGGCGGGGCGAATACTACGATAAATCGGGCGCCATGCGCGACATGGTGCAGAACCACCTGATGCAGCTTTTGTGTCTGACGGCGATGGAGCCGCCTTCGCGCTTTGACCCCAACGCGGTGCGGGATGAGAAGGTGAAGGTGATCGAGGCGCTTGAGCCTGTGGCACAGAAGGACATCGCCCGCGGCCAGTACCGCGCCGCCAATGGCGCGGGCAGCTACCGCGACCATGCGGGCGACCCCGACAGCCGCACCGAAAGCTTTGTCGCGATGAAGGTCAAGATCGCCAATTGGCGATGGGCGGGCACGCCGTTCTACCTGCGCACGGGCAAAAAGCTGCGCGGGCGCAGTTCCGAGATCGCGGTGATCTTCCGCGACCCGCCGCATATGATCTTCCCCGCGATGGAGGGCCATAAGGGCAATGCGCTGATCATCCGGTTGCAACCGGATGAGGGCATCACCCTGCGCAACACCATCAAAGACCCCGGCCCCGGCGGCATGCGTCTGGCCGAAGTGGCGCTGGATATGACCTTTGCCGATGCCTTGGGCGAGCAGGGCACCCCGCAGGACGCCTATGAGCGGCTGATCATGGATGTGATCCGCGGCGATCAAACGCTCTTCATGCGCGGGGACGAGGTCGAAGCCGCTTGGGCTTGGGCCGATCCGATCATTCATGGCTGGGAAGAGACCCGGCAACCTCCGTATCCCTATGACCCCGGCAGCTCCGGCCCCGAAGAGGCGCTGATGCTGATGCACCGCGACGGCCGCCGCTGGCGCGAGATCACACGAAAGGACGAGACATGACCCTGCATTCCACGATTGACCGCGTCACCGACCGTATCATCGCCCGCAGCGAGGCGACCCGGCGGCCCTACCTCGACCGGATGGAGACCGCCCGCGCCAAGGGACCGGCCCGCGCGCATCTGTCTTGTAGCGGGCAGGCCCATGCCTATGCCGCCTCTGGCGCGGATAAGGACCGGCTGGCGACCACCAGCGCGGGCAACCTCGGGATCGTGACGACCTATAACGACATGCTTTCGGCGCATCAGCCGTTTGAGCGCTACCCCGATCTGATCCGCGAGGCCGTGCGTGCGGCGGGGGGCACCGCGCAGGTCGCGGGCGGGGTGCCCGCCATGTGTGATGGCGTTACTCAAGGCGAAGCGGGGATGGAACTGTCGCTTTTCTCGCGCGATGTGATCGCCTTGGCGGCCTCCGTGGCGCTCAGCCACAACACCTTTGACGCGGCGGTCTTTCTTGGGGTCTGTGACAAGATCGTGCCCGGGCTGGTGATCGCGGCGCAGGCTTTCGGCCATCTGCCCGCCGTCTTCCTGCCTGCCGGGCCGATGGAAAGCGGGCTGTCGAATGATGAGAAGGCCAAGGTACGCCAGCAGTTCGCCGCGGGCGAAGTCGGGCGCGACGCGCTGATGGCCGCCGAGATGGCAGCCTATCACGGGCCGGGCACCTGCACCTTCTACGGCACCGCCAACACCAATCAGATGCTGATGGAGTTCATGGGACTGCACCTGCCGGGGGCGAGTTTTGTGCCGCCGAACGGGTCTTTGCGCGATGCGCTGACCCAAGAAGGCGCGAAACGCGCGCTAGCGCTGAGCGCTTTGGGCAATGATTATACCCCCCTCGCCTCGGTTCTGGATGAAAAGGCCTTCGTGAACGGGATCGTTGGGCTCAATGCTACGGGTGGGTCGACCAACCTGCTGATCCACCTCATCGCCATGGCGCGGGCCGGGGGGATCATTCTGGATTGGGAGGATTTCTCGGATATTTCCGACGTCACGCCACTGCTGGCGCGGGTCTATCCCAACGGTCTGGCGGATGTGAACCATTTCCACGCCGCCGGGGGCTTGGGCTATATGATCGGCGAATTGCTCAACTCCGGCCATCTGCACCCCGACACCCATACCGTCGCGGGGCAGGGGCTGGAGCATTACACCGCCGAGCCGAAGCTGAAGGCCGAGGGTCTGGTCTGGGAGAAGGGCGCGGGCGAGAGCCTGAACGAGAAAATCCTGCGCCCTGCCAGCGATCCTTTCCAGCCCACCGGCGGGCTGCGCCGCATGGCCGGATCACTCGGCACCGCCTGTATGAAGGTCTCTGCCGTGGCACCCGAACACCACATCATCGAAGCCCCGGCGCGGGTCTTTGCAGATCAGAACGAGGTGAAGGCCGCTTTCAAGGCAGGCGAGCTGACCGACGACGTGATCGTCGTGGTCCGCTTCCAAGGGCCAAAGGCCAATGGCATGCCTGAGTTGCACAGCCTGACGCCGCTTCTGTCGATCCTTCAGGGGCGCGGGCAGAAGGTGGCGCTGGTCACCGATGGGCGCATGTCGGGCGCGTCGGGCAAGGTGCCTGCGGCGATCCACGTCAGCCCCGAGGCGGTCGACGGCGGCCCCATCGCGCGGGTGCAGGATGGCGATTTGCTGCGGGTTGATGCCGTGGCAGGGACGCTCGACGTGCTGGCCGAAGGATTCGACGACCGTCCCAACGTCACCGTTGATCTTTCTGCTTATCATGCCGGGACGGGGCGCGAGTTGTTCGCTATGTTCCGCGACACAGTCGGTTCTGCTACCACCGGCGCAACGATTTTTGGAGGCTGATCCATGACCCTTACTGCAAAAGACGCCAGCCGTCGCACCCGCGAAATCTGCGCGCTTGCCCCGATCGTGCCCGTGCTGGTGATCGAAGATGTCGCCGACGCCCGGCCCTTGGCCGAAGCACTGATCGCCGGGGGGCTTCCTGCTTTGGAGGTGACCCTGCGCACGCCTGCCGCACTCGACGCGATTGCCGCCATGGCGGAGGTCGCGGGCGGACATGTGGGGGCGGGCACGCTGGTCACCCCCGAAGACGTCCGCGCGGCGAAACGGGCGGGGGCGACCTTTGGTGTCTCGCCCGGTGCCACCGACGCGCTGATCGCGGCCTGCGAGGAGGAAGAGCTTCCCCTGTTGGCCGGTGCCGCCACGGCGAGCGAGGCGATGCGGCTGTTGGAGCGCGGCTATGACATGCTGAAGTTCTTCCCCGCCGAAGCCTCGGGTGGCGCGCCCGCGCTCAAGGCCATCGGCGCGCCCCTGCCGCAGATCACCTTCTGCCCGACGGGCGGTGTCAGCCCCGACAATGCGGAAAGCTACCTAAGCCTGCCAAATGTGCTTTGCGCGGGCGGCAGCTGGGTCGCGCCGAAAAAGCTGATCGATGCCGGGGACTGGGCCGGGATCGAAGCGCTGGCCCGCGCCGCGGCACAATTGGGCAAGGCCGGCTAACCCCGAAAGAAGGCCGGGCGCGGGCTTTCCGTTGCCCCCCGAAGGGCCGCGGAAAGCCTGACGCCACCAGACCCTTGCTGGCCGGCCGAACTCATCTCTATATTGACTTTAGTTTACGCGCGCAGCGTTTCGTCAAGGGAGGGTTAAGATGGGCCAGCAGAAGATCCGCAATATGGAGGAGTTTGCCGCCGTGAGCGGCATTTCGCGGCCCACTCTGTCGAAATACTTTAACGATGCCGACAGCGTGCGGCGCTCGACCCGGGAGCGGATCGAAGCGGCGCTGAGCCAGTATGACTATCGCCCGAACGTCTATGCGGTGAACCAGAACCGCCGCAAAACCCGCAACATCGGCGTGGTCGTGCCCAACCTTGCCGACCCGTTCTTTTCCGAGATTGGCCGCGAGGTGGAACTGGCCTGTCTGGCCGAGGGCTATAGCCCGATCTTGCTCAGCTCTCACGGCAATCCGGCGCAGGAGCGGGCCAATCTCGACTCGCTTCGGGCGCTGAAACCGGCGGGCGTGCTGCTGGCGCCCTTCGGCAAAGCCTCGGACCGCGACGAGATCGCGCGCTTTTGCAAGGACGTGCCAGTGGTGGCCTTTGACGCCAATGTCGAAGGGGTTTGCGAGGCTTTCGTCGGCACGGACAACTTCCAAAGCGTTGATTTGATCGTCGAATACCTTTGTCGCAGCGGTGAGCCGCCCTGTTTTTTCGAGATGAAGACCCCCAGCAACCCCAACGCCAACAAGCGCCGCCAAGCCTATCTGGAAGCGATGGAGCGGCACGGCTTTGCGCCGCATATCCATCAGGTGCCGGGTGAGGGGTGGAACTTTGAAGAGATCGGGGCGACCGAGGGCGGGAAGCTGATTTCGGCAGGGGCGTTTGAGACGGATACAGTGCTGTGCTCAAACGACCGTCTGGCCATCGGGATGCTATCGGCGGCTTATGAGCTGGGTCTGCGGGTAGGCCACGGCAAGGATTGCGCCATGCGGATCGCGGGGCAGGATGACCACCCGTTCTCGCGCTACACCTGCCCACCGCTGACCACCATCGCGCAGGATTACGGGGCCATCGCGAATCGTGCCGCCAGTACCCTGTTTCGCATCATCGAAAGCGAAACCCGGCTGGCCGAGCGCGAAGAGACGCTATTTGACGGCAAGCTGGTGATGCGTGCCTCTGCCTAAGCCATTGAGTTCGCAAGTTGCTCAGAAAATAGTTATCGCGCGTAAAATTTAATTTGACTGCGCGTTGCGTGGGTCGTTAGTCTCGGTGCATCATCTATAGAGGGAGGAACTATCGATGTTCTGCGATAAATCACTTTACGCCGCGACGGCCTTGGGCCTGATCATGGCGGGCGGCGCGGTTGCCGAGACGATCACCATCGCCACCGTCAACAACGGCGACATGATCCGCATGCAAGGCTACACCGACAAATTCACCGAAGAGACCGGCCACGAAGTGGAGTGGGTCACCTTGGAAGAGAACGTCCTGCGCCAGCGCGTCACCACCGACATCTCGACCAAGGGTGGCTCTTTCGACATCATGACCATCGGCATGTATGAGACGCCGATCTGGGGCGCGAACGGCTGGCTGGTGCCGCTGGATGACCTCAGCGAAGAATACGACGCAGACGATATCCTGCCCGCCATGGCCGGTGGCCTGAGCCACGACGGCACGCTTTATGCGGCACCGTTCTACGGCGAAAGCTCCATGATCATGTACCGCACTGATCTGATGGAAAAAGCCGGCATGGAAATGCCGAAAGACCCGACATGGGAATTCATCCGCGAAGCCGCCGCCGCGATGACCGATCGTGAAAACGACATCAACGGCATCTGCCTGCGCGGCAAGGCCGGTTGGGGCGAGGGCGGTGCGCTGATCACGGCGATGTCCAACTCCTTTGGCGCGCGCTGGTTCGATGAAGACTGGAATGCCCAGTTCGACACCGAGGCATGGGCCAACACGATCAACTTCTACAAAGACCTGATGGATGAAAGCGGCCCGGCGGGCTATGCCTCCAACGGCTTCAACGAGAACCTCTCGCTGTTCCAGCAAGGCAAATGCGGCATGTGGATCGACGCCACCGTGGCGGCCTCCTTCGTGACCAACCCCGAGGATTCCACGGTGGCCGACAAGGTTGGCTTTGCGCTGGCACCGGACACGGGCCTTGGCAAACGCTCCAACTGGCTCTGGGCATGGGCGCTGGCAATCCCGGCGGGCACTCAGAAAGAAGATGCCGCGAAAGAGTTCATCGAATGGGCCACCTCGAAAGACTATATCGAGATGGTTGCCGAGAACGAAGGCTGGGCAAACGTTCCTCCCGGCGCGCGCAAGTCGCTTTACGAGAACCCCGAGTACCAGAAAGTGCCCTTCGCGCAGATGACGCTCGACTCGATCCTCTCGGCCGATCCTGAGAACTCCACCGTCGATCCGACTCCTTACGTCGGTGTGCAATTCGCCGCGATCCCCGAGTTTGCAGGCATCGCGACCGACGTGAGCCAAGAGTTCTCTGCCGCCTATGCCGGTCAGCAGACCGTCGAAGAGGCACTTGAGAAGGCACAGGACCTGACCAACGACGCAATGGAAGCTGCTGGCTACCGTTAAGCCGCCGCTTCCACGGCTCAAAGGGCGGCGAACACCGCCGCCCTTTTCCGCCCCACCACCCGATATGATACCCTTCACCTAACAGCGGCATCCGCCGCCGGCAGAGGAGATGTGCCCGATGGCTACCCAACATTCCCGATCAGCGGCACGCCTGATGATGGCCCCGGCGGTGGTCTTGCTGCTTGGATGGATGCTCATCCCGCTGACCATGACGCTCTACTTCTCTTTCAAGAAATACCTGCCGATGCGCGGCGGTGATCTGGGTTGGGTCGGCTTCGACAACTATGTGCGCTTCGTCACCTCCAGCTCTTTCTGGCCCTCGGTGATGACCACGCTGATCATCGTCGGCGGTGTGCTGGCGATCACGGTCTGCCTTGGCATCCTACTTGCCCTTCTGTTGAACCAGCCGATGTGGGGGCAGGGCTTTGTCCGCATCCTTGTCATCGCGCCCTTCTTCGTCATGCCCACCGTGTCGGCGCTGGTGTGGAAGAACATGTTCATGGACCCGAACTATGGTCTCTTCGCGCATCTGTGGGAGTTCTTTGGCGCCACCCCGGTGCAATGGATGAGCCAAGCCTCGCTGTCGTCGATCATCATCATCGTATCCTGGCAATGGCTGCCCTTCGCGACGCTGATCCTGCTCACCGCGATCCAGTCGCTTGACCGCGAGCAGCTGGACGCCGCCGAGATGGACGGCGCGCCGGTGACCAAACGTTTCGCCTATATCACCCTGCCGCATCTGGGCCGCGCGATCACCGTGGTGATCCTGATCCAGACGATCTTTCTCTTGTCGATTTTCGCGGAGATTTTCGTGACCACGGGCGGGGCCTTTGGAACCAAAACACTGACCTATCTCATCTTCCAGCGCGTGCTGGAGAGCCAGAACATCGGCCTCGGATCGGCGGGCGGTGTCTATGCAATCATTCTCGCCAATATCGTCGCCATCTTCCTGATGCGCATCGTCGGCAAGAACCTGGACGCCTGAGGAGGAGACATCATGGCACGCGCAGTCACAAGGCAACGCAAGATCGTCAACACGGCCCTCGCTTGGGGCATTGGTTTCCTGATCTTCTTCCCCATCCTTTGGACCATCCTTACCAGCTTCAAGACCGAAGCACAGGCCATCGCCGATCCGCCGATCTTCCTCGGCTTCGATTGGACACTGGCGAATTACGAGGCGGTTCTGGAACGGTCGAACTACGGGCGCTTCCTGTGGAACTCCATCGTCATCGCGGGTGGCTCGACCATCCTTGGCATCATGATCGCGGTGCCTGCCGCATGGTCGATGGCCTTCGTCCCCGGCAAGCGGACTAAGGATATCCTGCTCTGGATGCTCTCGACCAAGATGCTCCCCGCGGTGGGCGTGCTCTACCCGATCTATCTGCTCTGCATCCAGTTCGGCGTGCTCGACAGCAAGATCGCCTTGGTCATCATCCTGATGCTCATCAACCTGCCGATCATCGTCTGGATGCTCTACACCTACTTCCGCGAAATCCCCGGTGAGATTTTGGAAGCGGCACGGATGGACGGGGCAAGCCTGCGCGAAGAGGTGCTTTACGTCCTCACCCCCATGGCGGTGCCGGGCATTGCCTCCACCCTGCTGTTGAACTTCATCCTCGCATGGAACGAAGCCTTCTGGACGCTCAACCTCACCGCGGCCAAGGCCGCACCGCTCACCGCCTTCATCGCGAGCTATTCCAGCCCCGAGGGCCTCTTCTACGCCAAGCTCAGCGCGGCCTCCACCATGGCCATCGCGCCAATCCTCATCCTCGGCTGGTTCAGCCAGAAACAACTCGTCAGCGGCCTGACTTTCGGCGCGGTCAAGTAAGCAAGGGACAGTCACATGGGACAAATCAAACTCAATCAGGTTTCCAAAAGCTTCGGCGATGTGGAAGTCATTCCGCCCCTTGATCTGACCATCGAAGATGGCGAGTTCACGGTCTTCGTCGGCCCTTCGGGCTGCGGTAAATCAACCCTGTTGCGGCTGATCGCGGGCCTGGAGGACATCACCTCGGGCCATATCGAGATCGACGGCACCGATGCGACCCATGTGCCGCCCGCGAAACGGGGTCTGGCGATGGTGTTCCAATCCTACGCGCTTTATCCGCATATGTCGGTGCGCAAAAACATCGCCTTTCCGATGAAGATGGCCGGGCTGCCCGTGGATGAGCAGAACCGCCGGATTGAAGCGGCTGCCAAAGCGCTGAACCTGACCGACTACCTTGACCGGCGTCCGGGCCAACTCTCGGGCGGTCAGCGCCAGCGGGTTGCCATTGGCCGTGCCATCGTGCGCGAACCTTCGGCTTTCCTTTTCGACGAGCCGCTGTCGAACCTCGACGCCGCGCTGCGGGTGGGTATGCGTCTTGAGATCAGCGAGCTGCACAAGCGGCTGGCCACGACGATGATCTACGTCACCCACGATCAGGTCGAAGCGATGACCATGGCCGACAAGATCGTCGTGCTGCGGGCGGGCCATATCGAACAGGTCGGCTCCCCGCTTGAGCTTTACTACAAGCCGCGCAACGAATTTGTCGCGGGCTTCATCGGCTCGCCCAAGATGAACCTGATCAAGGGCGCCGAAGCCGAAGCGCGCGGCGCGCCGACCATCGGCATCCGGCCCGAGCATTTCGACGTCTCCACCACCGAAGGCGCATGGGAGGGTACCATCGGCGTGGCCGAGCATCTGGGCTCCGACACCTTCTTGCACGTCCATGGCGTAGCGGGCTGCGACCCGATGACCGTGCGCGTGGATGGCGAATTATCGGTCCGACATGGAGACCGGATTTTCCTGACCCCACAGGCGGACAAGCTGCACCGGTTCGACGCGCAGGGCCTTCGGGTCGAGTAATGCAAGCGGCAGGAATGACAGGCCGACCCCCGCACCCTTTCCCCGGTGCGCGGCCCTTTAAGGATGTGGATCATGGATAAACTGGTAGACCTCTCGAACGCGACGCTGGGTGATCTCGACATCGCCCACCCCAGCTATGACCGCAGCGCCCTGACCCCCGGCATCGTGCATATCGGCGTGGGCAATTTCCACCGCGCGCATCAGGCGTGGTATCTGCATCGTTTGATGCAGAACGGCCAAGCGCATGACTGGGCGATCCTCGGCGCGGGCGTGCGCCCCTATGATGCGGCCATGCGCGAGAAGCTCTTGGCGCAGGATTGTCTGACAACGCTGATCGAACTCGACCCCGCGCAGACCTCGGCCGAGGTTGTGGGCTCGATGATCGACTACTTGCCAATCGAAGAGGGCAACGGTGCCCTGATCCGCGCCATGGCCGATCCGGCCATTCGCATCGTCGGGCTGACCGTTACCGAGAGCGGCTATTACATCGACCCGGTGAGCAAGGGGTTCGACGCGACCCATGCCGATATCGTCCATGACGCGGCGAACCCTGACACTCCGCGCACCGCCTTTGGGGCCATGGTCGCGGCCCTGCGGCTGCGCCGTGATGCGGGGCAGGGGCCGTTCACCGGGCTGAGCTGTGATAACCTGCAAGGCAATGGCGATATCCTGCGCCAAGCGGTCGTGTCGCTGGCGCGCATGTCCGACCCGGCGCTGGCCGATTGGATCGAGGCAAACGCCAGTTTCCCCAACTCCATGGTCGATTGCATCGCCCCGGCCACCGGCCCCGCCGAGATCGCACAGGCGCGGGAGTTCGGCGTGAACGACGCCGCCCCCGTCACCCATGAAGCCTTCCGCCAATGGGTGATCGAAGACGATTTCTGCGCGGGCCGCCCGGATTGGGATCAGGTGGGGGCCACCTTCTCGGACGAGGTGCACGCCTATGAGAAGATGAAGATCCGCATCCTCAACGCGGGCCATCAGGTCTTGGCCAATGTCGGTGAGGTGCTGGGGATCAAGACGATTTCCGGCACCATGGCGCATCCGGCGATCCGTGCGATGTTCCACCGCGTGCAGGCCGAAGAGATCACCCAGACGGTCGCCCCGGTGCCCGGCATGACACCGCTGGCCTATCTCGATCTGATCGAACAGCGGTTCTCGAACCCGCGCATCGTCGACACCACCCGCCGCGTGGCCTTTGACGGTTCGGCCCGGCACACCGGCTTTGTCCTGCCGATTTTGCGGGATCAACTGGCGGCGGGGCGTTCGGTCAGCGGTCTGGCCTTGGTCGAAGCGCTCTGGGCCCGGATGTGTGCGGGCACGCGCGAAGATGGTAGCGAAATCGTGGCCAACGATCCGATCTGGGACGCGCTGAAAGCCGTGGCGCAGGCCGCGCGGGAACGGCCCGAAGCCTGGCTTGAGCAAGAGCGCCTCTACGGTGATCTGGCGCAGGCCGAGGCGTTCCGCGATGCCTTTGTCGCTTGGCTCTCGCTCATCTGGAACGCAGGCGCAGTCGCGGCGATGAACGTCTATACGCAGGCCGATGAAAGCAACGGTCGCGCCAGCAAGGTGGGCTGAGGGCTAACTCTGGTCGGGTTTCAAGAACCCGACCAGCAGCGCCGACAGGGCCACCATGATCGCCGCCGCGCCCAGCATCAGGGGCAGGCCGCCGATCTGATAGCTCAGCCCCGACATCAGCGTGCCCAAGAGCCGCCCGGCGGCATTGGCCATGTAGTAAAACCCCACATCCATCGTCACCCGCTCAGCTTTGGTGAAAGAGAGGATGAGGTAGGAATGCAGCGATGAGTTTATCGCAAAGACCGCGCCAAAGGCCAAGAGGTCGATCACAAGCGTCACGGTAAGCCAGCCCTGCGGCCCGTCGCTGAACAGCGCCGCCAGCGTGAGCGCCGCGGGCACGGCGGCCAGCGACCATGCCCAGCCCTTCGCGGCTGAGATCAGGTCTTCTGCAGGGCGGGATTTCGCGCGGAGCAGGCGTGGGGCGTAGATTTGCACCAGCCCGTAGAGGATCACCCAGACCGCCATAAAGGTGCCGATCATGAAAAAGGCCGCGCGGTTGCTTTCCTCCGTGCCATCCGAGAGGACCGCGTAGAAATAGATCGGGATGCCCACCACGAACCACACATCCCGCGCGCCGAAGAGAAACACCCGCGCCGCGCTGAGCCAGTTCACATTGGCGGATTTTGAGAAGACTTCCGAGAACTTCGCCCCCTTGCGGCCCTTGGGCAGGCCGGGCGGCATGGCGGTCAGCACGGCAATCAGGATCAGCGCAAGGATCGCGGCCATCCCGAGCACCGCCCAGACAAAGCCAAGCGTCGCCAGCAAAGCCGCGCCAAGCAGAAAGCCCAAGCCTTTGACCATGTTCTTGGACCCGGTCAGCAGCGCCACCCAGCGGAACAACCCGCCATCTTCAGCCGGGGCCAGCAGCTTCACGGCGGATTTCGACGACATTTTGGCCAAATCCTTGGCCACCCCGCTTGCACCCTGCACTAGCATGACGAACACCACCGAGGCACCAACCGCCCAGGTGGGGTCAAGCTGTGCCAGCGCCAGCAGCGCCACGATCTGCAACCCAAGCCCGGCATAGAGCGTCGAGGCCAGCCCGAAGCGCGCCGCGATCCAGCCCGCGCAGAGGTTGGTGACAACGCCCGCGATCTCATACAACACAAAGAGATAGGCCAGTTGCACCGGCGAAAAGCCAAGCCGGTGGAAATGCAGCAACACCAGCATGCGCAACGCGCCATCAGTCAGCATGAAGGCCCAATAGGCCGCCGTGACCGCGATATAGGCCGAAAGCCCCTCGGGGCGGGTCGCGCTCTGGCTCACAGGCTTGCCCCGACCATCAGCGCCACATCGACCAGACGGTGGGCATAGCCCATCTCATTGTCGTACCACGCATAGATTTTCACCTGCGTCCCGTTCACCACCATGGTGGAGGGCGCATCGACGATGCTGGACCGCGTATCATTGGTGTAATCGGTCGAGACCAGCGGGCGCTCCTCATAGCCAAGGATGTCTTTTAACTCTCCTTCGGCCGCGGCCTTGAACAGGGCGTTCACCTCTTCCACGGTCGTCTCCCGCTCCACCTCAAAGACACAGTCGGTCAGCGAGGCGTTCAGCAGCGGCACCCGCACCGCATGGCCGTTCAGCCGGCCTTTGAGTTCGGGGTAGATCAGGGTGATCGCCGTGGCGCTGCCCGTGGTCGTCGGGATCAGGGAGTTCAGGGCCGAACGGGCGCGGCGCAGGTCCTTGGCGGGGCGGTCGACGATGGTTTGTGTGTTGGTCACATCATGGATCGTGGTGATGGAGCCGTGTTTGATCCGCAGCGCCTCATGGATGACCTTCACCACCGGGGCGAGGCAGTTGGTCGTGCAGCTTGCCGCCGTGACGATCCGGTGCCGGGCGGGATCATAGACGCCGTCATTGACGCCATAGACGATATTGGCCGCATCCCCGTCTTTTACGGGGGCCGAGATCACCACCTTCTTCACCCCGGCTTCGAAATAGGGGGCGAGTTTCGCCTCGGTCTTGAAGACGCCGGTGCAATCGATCACCACATCCACCCCGTCAAGCGGCAGCGCGCTGAGGTCACGCGTGCCGATGAAGGGCAGGCGGGTGCCGTTGATCGTCACGCTGTCGGCGTCATGGGCGAAATCGGCCTGCCAGCGCCCGTGCACCGTGTCGAATTCCAGCAGATGCGCGTGCATTTCCGGGTCATCCACCGCATCGTTGATCCATGCAATCTCGGCCCCTTGGTCCAGCAGCGGTTTCAGGGCGAGCTTGCCAATACGGCCAAGGCCGTTGATCGCGTAGGTGGTCATGCGGGAGATCCTTCTTTGTCGGTTTGGCCAGCGTCATCCAGCGCCTTTTGCAGCGAGATACGGTCGAGCGAGGTAAGCGGCAGGCTGGTAAAACCCAGCATCCGGTTGCGCAGGGTGCCATAGGCCTGCTGGAAAGCGAGGCTCTTTTCTGCGTCGGAGCCTTCGACCTTGACCGGGTCGGGCTGCCCCCAATGGGCGGTGATCGGCTGGCCCGGCCATGTGGGGCATTCCTCATTGGCGGCCTGATTTCAGACGGTAAAGACGAAGTCGAAGGCCGGCGCATCCGCGGCCTGAAACTCAGAGATATGTTTTGACCTGAGGTGGGTCACGTCATGGCCCTTTTGCTTGAGCACTTCGACGGCGAAAGGGTTCAGCTTAGACTGTGGCCGGGTGCCTGCGGAGTAGACGTTGAACCGGTCCCCTGCGAGGTCGCGCAGGATGCTTTCGGCAAAGATCGACCGGGCGGAGTTGCCGGTGCAGATGAACAGGACGTCGAACTTGTCATCGGTCATGGGTGCGTTTCCATCTGAAGAGGTGAGGGGGAGGCAAATTTCGGGCCGGCCACGGCAGCAGTCGTTCAGCAGGTAGCCGATGGTGTCCCGCGCCGCCTCGATATCGATCGCATAGCGCAGGGATGTGCCCTGCCGTTCTTGGCTCACCAACCCCGCCTGCATCAGCGCGCCGATATAGGTCGACAGGGTGTTGGGCTTGAGGCCGAGCGCCTGCGCCAGTTCGGTCGCGGGAACCCTGTCTGGGTAGCGGCGCATGAGCAGCCGAAACAGCGCGAGGCGCTGCGGATGGCCGAGGGTGGCAAGGCGGTTGGGGATCACTTGTTCCATAATTCATGAATTGCAGAATTAATGAGCTTTGCGCCAGTGAAGTTTTTGTAACAGCGTCAAATCGCCTGCGCCCGTATCGCCCCTATCCACCGCGATTCATCGAAACCTATAAATATTACCAGCTTTACAGATGCGCCCCGGCGCGCGCAGTCAAGATGCGCCGGAAATTTAATCAAACTATAACAAATTCTTGAAGAACGACGGGGCGAATCTTGCTATCCGAGTTTGCGGCTGTGCTGAATGGCCGTCAGACATAAGATGCGCGCTCAGGCTGACGCGACCTTTTGACAGGGCCTGCCATTTGGCTCTGTTTCGGTCCCCGCTTTCGGAAGCTGCGCCCCTGTCCGCTGTGTTGGACGACCGTGTTTTTGTAAGGGGCGCATTGGTTTTCGGGCGGGGGCCGCTTTATGCTCTGCACCGCTTCGCGGGCAGGCGGACGTGCCGACCTTTCGTCGGGCGGCTCTTTCGCTTGACCCTTGGTCATCGGGGCAAAATTGCAACGTTTTGGCCGGTTTCCCTTATTCCGAGAAATCATTCGACGGCGGGCATGTTCCCTCACTGGTTGAGGTGCCCTAACTGAATGCTCAGTTTTTAATCACATGAGCTTTTGAACGCCGCCCTATGGTGACACCGCTTTCCGACCGCTACCTCCTATTGAAAGAACAACGCCCCGACATCAAACCCGCCGAGATGTTGCAGGTCTTGGCGCAGGATATGGGGCTGAACAACCTGTCCTATCTGGGATTTCACAAGACCGGCGCCAGCGGCAGCGATCCGGTCATTCACTCGACCTATGATCCCGCTTGGCTGAAACGCTACCAAGAGGAAAACTACCATCTGATCGACCCGGCGGTCGACAAATCCCTCGAAGGCACCCTGCCGGTGGATTGGAGCGAGCTGCCCAAGGTCGACCGGACCACGCGCAATTTCTTTGGCGAGGCGATGGAGTTCGGCGTGCGCCAGAACGGTGTGTCGATCCCCATTCGGGACCACGCGCATGGCAAGGCGGTGCTGACGCTGAACTCTGACCTGCGCATTCACGAATGGCGCAAGTACAAGCGCGGGATCATCGCCGATGCGATCTATCTGGGCTGTCTGATCCAAAGCGATATGGTAGCGGATATCGCCCCCGCCGCGCCGGGGCCACGGCTGAGCAACCGTGAAAAGGAAGTGCTGAAATGGGCCGCGGTGGGCAAAACGGCATGGGAGACGGCGCAGATCATGACGGTGGCGGCCAGCACGGTGAACCATCATCTGTATAATGCCTGTGCCAAGCTGGACGTGACCAACAAGACCCATGCGGTGGCCAAGGCGATCCGGGCGCAGATCATCACGATCTGATCGGGCGGGCAGGGCTTGGCGGCGGCTTCGCCGCGCGGTAAGCCGCCTGCAACATAGGAGAGCGATATGGAACTGCGCGACAAACGTATTTTGGTCACCGGCGGCAGCGACGGGATCGGGCGCCACATCTGTTTGAAATTGGCGGAGGCGGGTGCGCGGCTGGCCATTCTGGGCCGGGATGAGACACGTCTTCAGGCCGTGGCCGAAGCCTGCCGAGCCGCTGGCGCGGCAGAGGCGGTGGGGCTGACCTGCGATCTGCAAGACTCTTCGGCAATCGACCAGACCGCCGCGCACGTGGTGGAACGCTTTGGTGGCTTGGATATCCTGATCAACAACGCAGGGATTTGGCACAAGGCAGGGCCGCTCGACACGATCGCGCCTGAGATGGTGCAGGCTACGGTGCAGACCAATCTGACCGGCCTGATGCAGATGACACAGGCCACGCTGCCCGCGCTGCGCGACAATGACGAGGCGATCATCCTCAATGTCGTCTCAAAATCCGGTGTCGTGGCGCAGGCGGGGCAGTCGGTCTATACGGCCACGAAATACGGCGTGCGCGGCTTTACGGAGGTGCTGAAGGCGGATGAGGAGAGCACCGGCGTGCGGGTTGGCGGGCTGTATCAGTCTGGCACCAACACCGGCATGTTCGCCAAGGCCGGAGAGGACGTGCCGAACCATATTTTCACCGAGCCGGATGATCTGGCCGATGTGGTGGTCTTTGTCCTGTCCCGCCCGCCGAAGCTATGGATTCACGATATCCGTATCGAACTTTAAGCGCGGGCGCGGCGCTCAGTCGGTGCTTTGCAACGCGCTTGGGGCGGCTTGCGGGGTGGTCTCTGCCCCGGCGCCGATGCCGAACTCGACATGGAAGGTCGATCCGACGCCGACTTCGCTTTCGTAAAACAGATCCCCCGCCATCTGCCGCGCCAGTTGGCGGGAGATATGCAGGCCGAGGCCGGAGCCTTGGGTCGATTTCTGCCCATCGTCGTCAAGCTGCCCGAAACGGCCAAAGACCTTTTCCTCCATCCCCTCAGGAATGCCGCGCCCATGATCGCGGATCGAGACCCGCACGCGGCCGTTGTTGGTGGTCAGCGTGCCCTCCACAGTATCCCCCACATTCGAGAATTTCACCGCGTTCGAAATGAGGTTGTCGACCACCTGCCGGATGGCAAAGGCATCGCCCAAGACCACGGCGGGCTGGCCCACGCTGCCGATATCCAGCCGCACGCCGCGCTCATGGGCATACATGCGGTTTTCCTCGATGCTTTCGCGCAGCAGGGCGGGCAGGTCGACCGGCAGCCATTCGAGCGAGAGCGCCTGCACCTCAAGCTTTTGCACCAGCAGGATATTATCGACCAACCGCGACAGGCGCACCCCGTTGCGATGGGCAATGTCGAGCGAGGAGCGCAGCGGGCCTTTGATCTCACCCAGCTTACCGCTGAGAGCCAGAGCCAGGCCGCCTTTCAATGAGGTCAGCGGCGTGCGCAGCTCATGGCTGACGACCGAGATGAATTCATCCTTGGCGCGGTTCGCCTCATCCGCCTCTCTCAGCGCCCGCTCTAGGGCCGTGGTGGTGGCGATCCGCTCGGTGACATCGACGAAAGTAACGCTCCATCCGATGGCGGGGCCAGCGGGGGCGAGGGGGTTTTCGATGGGTTGAACGCGCGGCTCATAAAGCCGTTCGTTACAGGTGATATGGGCCGAGCCGTTCTGCGCCATTTGTGCTTCGATCCCCGCGATCAGATCGTGGCTCAATGTTGGATCGGACAGAAGCCCGCTGCGCTTGGCCGCGGCGTTCGAGCGGATGACGCGGCGCCGCGCGTCCAAAAGGATCAGCGGTTCGCTCATCGTGTCAAACAGGGTCGATTGCCCGACCGAGGGCATGTCCATCGTCTTGTTCGTGACCAGCAACCACGAAAAGGCGAAGATGCCCAAGGTGAACATGAAGGCGGTCGGATCAAGGCCGACGACAGTAAACCCAAGCAGCGCATAGGCCGCGTTCGCGCCCAAGGGGATCAGCGTGATCACCACCAGCATCGTCAGCAGCGGCCAAGCGGCCCGTTTCGCGCGAAAGAACGCCCGGCCCAGCCAGATGAGCGTCGCCATCACGAAGCAATAGAGCCCGGCAAGAACGAGGAAATACCCCGGCCCATGTTCAAAGGTGATCTGATCGTCGCCCGGCTGAAGCGCGGTCTCGGCGGTATAGATCAGGTGGTGCCAATCGTTCGTCGCGGCAAGGCCGAAGGCTGCAAGCGGCACGGCGATCAGGGCCAGAAGGCTCACCCACCCGCGCGACCGGCTGGAGGGACCGACATATTCGAAGATAAAGAAGGACCACGCCACCGGCACCATCCCATGCCCCAGCCACGCAAGCTGCGCCTGTTGCATCTGGCAGGCGTAGGCGGGCGTTGCAGCTTCGGCCCCGACCATCATCAGGGTCCAGATCATCCCCAAGAAGGTGAGCGCATAGTAAATTTTGCCATGGAACTCTTGGAACTTGAGCGTCCAAAAGGCGACAGCTGCGGCGATCGTGCTGACGGCGAGCACGGTCCAATAGACCGGGTCGAGCATCAGCCCTTGGAAACACGTTAGCATGGCGGAAATACCTATGAACCAAAATGAATGTGCGCAGACCAGCATTAAAATGCGGCGCAAGTTTGGCGCTGTAGTGGCGTATTATGGCCAGCAAGTGCAACCCTTGGATGTGATTTGGGGCCGCAAGTACCGTTCGTCATGCGTGCAGGCGGGCCGGTTGCCTCTGCGAAAGAGGGGGCGAAGGGCGCTGAGAACGGGGTTCAAGGTACAGTCGAAGGCAGCAGCGCGTAGCGGCATTTCGCCGGATGCTTGTTCAAAGACGGTATGGGGGGCATCCGGCGCAATCAGGCCCCGCCCGCGGTTTTGCCAGATGGAATTACCGCCAAAAAGAACGCACTCGAACAATGTTTCGACGCAATCCTTGCGCAACACTGGCCTCATTATCTTGAGGTTTAAAAATGCTGACTGTGGCTCATTCTATGCACTCGGACCACGATATGACGCTGGTCTTGCTTGCCGCGCTTTTGTGCGCATTCGGCAGCTGGGTGATCGCAAACCTTTACCGGCACGCGCTTAAACAAACGCCGCGACAGGCGTTGTTGTGGTATTTTCTGACCGCCGTGACCTCGGGCATCGCCATCTGGTGCACGCATTTCATCGCCATGCTGGCCTATCAGCCCGACGCGCCGGTCAGCTTTGATTTCGGGCTGACCTTCGCCTCGCTACTGATCGCGATTATCGGGTCTACGGTGGGCATTCTGATCGCCGGGATGTTCCGCAGGCGGGTCACCACCGTGATTGGCGGGGTGATCTTGGGGCTGTCGATCTCGGCCATGCATTACACCGGGATGGTCGCCTATCGGATCGAGGGGGTCATCTTTTGGGACAAGACCTATCTCGTCGCCTCGGTTCTGCTGGCCATGGTGTTGTCGACCGTGGCTTTGTTCTTTGGCGCGCAAAACGGGAAATACGCCACGGGCAAGATGACGGCCAGCTTTGCGCTGGCGATTATCGGGCTGCATTTCACCGGCATGGCCGCCTTTCATGTAACGCCGACCTGTTTGACCGGCCATAGCAACCCGGATGAATTCAGATTGCTGGCGATGGTCATCGCCGGGACGGCTGCGATGATCGTGCTGGGCGGGCTTTTCACCTATTTCATCGAAAACCGCACTCGGATGGAGAACATCGTGGAGCTGCGCCAAGCGCGGGATGAGGCTCGCGATGCCAGCCGCGCCAAGTCGGAGTTCATGAGCGTTCTGAGCCATGAGCTGCGCACGCCGCTGACCATCATCAACGGCTACGCCAGCTTCCTGACCAACCTCAAAGGCCATACCATGGCCAAGCTGAAACCGAACGAGCCGATCTCAAAGGTGCATTTCGATGAGTTGGGCGACCAGACAGAGCGCTACGGCGGGCGTATCAAATCGGCGGGCGACCATCTGCTGACCATCATTAATGAGCTGCTTGACTATACGAGCATTGAATTGAATTCCGTGAAGCTCAACAGAACCTCTTTCGCGGCGGGCGATTTGCTGGCCGAATTGGCAGAGCAATTTCAGGGGCTGGCCAAGGAAAAACAGGCGATGCTGGAAATCGAATATGATGAATTCGACGTTTTCGCCGACCGCGGGCGCTGCAAACAGATCCTGATCAATCTCTTGGGCAACGCGCTGAAGTTCTCTTCGGCCTCCAGCATTCGCATGCGCGCCAAGCAGGTCGGCGATACATGCCGACTTGAGGTCGAAGACAACGGTTGCGGGATGCCGGCAGAGGATTTGCAGCGGATTTTCCAAGCCTTCATTCAAGCGGAAACAGCCAGCAAAAGCGCTGATGGCGGCACTGGTCTTGGCCTTGCGATCAGCAAAAAACTCGCCGCTGCACATGAGGGGGACATCAGGGTAGAGAGCACCGTTGGCATTGGGACGAAGTTCACCGTCGATCTGCCCCTCTGCGCCTCGGAGATCGCGGCAGAGGAAGCGCTTGTGGCCGCGTGATCGGCCCTTTCCCAATTCGGGGCGGGGCCTCTGAATACGCCCGTCGAGTAAGCGAATGCGCGCAGTCTTAATTCAATTGGCACGCCTCAGGGTGCTGCGGCTTGAATAGAGGCGCAAAAGCGCCAATCGTAAAAAGACGCGCCATTTATGCGCGTCATTCATTACCTGAGTTCTTAGCTTGCCGAATAATTGAGCGGGTCATCATTTGCTGCGGCGCGCCGCCATATCGCTGCTTAACTTATATCAAGGAGGCTGAGCTTTTCTGTTCAAAGTTAGGGGGATATGGTGGCCAGAGAGATTGAAGGAAGTTTATAGGGAAGAATATGGGTGGTGAAAGATCGGCGAACGGTAGCGTGTCGAGATCTGCAATTTTTGCGGCATCCCCCCACGGGTATCTCGTTCTAGATACCGATTTGAAGATTATCGACGTGAATGACCGGTACCTATTCATCACCGGGTCAGAAGCGGAGGACCTCGTAGGGAAACATCTGTTCGATTCTTTCCCGGATGACCCTTCCGACGCGACGGCAGATGGCACCAATAATCTGGGCAAGTCGCTTGAGATCGTCGCCGCCACGGGAAAACAGCACCGCATGGCCGTGCAGAAGTACAATATTCCCATTCGCGACAGCGCCGACGGAGCCTTTGAAGAGAAATATTGGCAACCGTTGAACACGCCCGTGTTCGAAGATGGCAAGCTGGTCGCGCTGATCCACCATGTCGAGGATGTCACCTCGGAATTTATCGGTCGCCGTGATCAGGCGATACGGCTCAATCTGGCCAAGCAGGTGTCGGGGATCGGCTATGGCGAGTTGGACCTTCAGACGGGGACCGCGAATATCTCGCAGGAATTGGCCAATCTGTTCGGCTATGCCGATACCGAGGGGACAATCCCCATGGCCAAGCTGTTCCGGCGTATCCATCCCGATGATCTGGCGCATGTGAACCAAAGCTTGGGCGAAACGATGGCCAATGATGCCACGGTGAACGCCGATTATCGGATCGTCTTGCCCAATGGGGAAACCCGGTGGCTGAACACGCGTGGTGAAGTTCTTTTCGAACATGACAAGCCCGCGCGGTTCATCGGTGCCACCCTCGATCTGACCCATTCCAAGAAGCGCGAAGAGGTCTTGCAGAAGACCCTGACCGAGCGTGACAAGCTTCTTGAGCAGAAGGAAACACTGCTTGGCGACGTGAACCACCGGATCAAGAACAGCTTGCATCTGGTGTCGAGCATTCTGCGTCTCGAAGCCGCGTCGGTGGATGATGCGTCTGTCAAACACAGCCTGCAACAGGCCTCGCTTCGGGTGCATGCGGTAAGCTCCGTCCATGAACTTATCTATAAATCTCATAACGTTACCCATGTGGATGTCGGTGAATACATCCCGCAGCTTGTCGATTTCCTTTCAGCCAGCACCGAGACCGACAGCAAGCAGATCGACACAATCGTCGACGCGCCGTCGGTCACCGTGCCGACCGATTTGGCCATCAACCTTGCGCTGCTGATCAATGAGCTTGTGACCAACGCGCATAAACATGCCTTCGTCGCGCGGGAACAGGGCAGGGTTGATGTTCGTTTGCATCAAGAGGGAGACCTTTTGACGTTAACGGTGTCGGACGATGGGATCGGCAACGCGGAGAGTGTAGGTAGGGTCGGTCTCGGTTCGAAGATCGTGGCGGGCATTGTCGGCCAGCTTGGGGCGGCGATGGATAAGAGGACAACAGAGCATGGTTATTGCGTTGAGATTGAGGTTCCCATGCCCGCCGGGTGATGCCCGGTGAATATTCTGATTGTCGAAGACGAATTTTTGATTGCCTTGGACCTTCAGATGCAGCTCGAACAGCTTCAACATTCCGTCCTTGGCCCGGTCAAGGATTTCGCGACCTGCCGGGAGGTGGTGACGCAGACCCGGCCCGATCTGGCCTTCATGGACCTGCGGCTCGCCAATGGCGATTCCGGTGAAGAGGTGGCGCAGTGGCTGCTGGCAGAACACAACATCCGCTGCGTCTTCATGAGCGGCAATCTGGACGATCTCACCCAGCAACGGCTAAGCGCGCTTGAGCCTGTCGCCATGCTTGGCAAACCGACCTTCCCGCACCTAATCGCCGCGGCGATCGAGGATTTTTCGCGCGCGTAGGTGTAGAGGGCCCAAGTGTGGAGGAAAGTGGCGCTCCCTGAAGGATTCGAACCTTTATCTTACCCACTTCGCGTTCGTGTGTGTGTAAACGGGCTCGGAAGTCGCTTATATAGCTTGCTACTCTCCCCAATATGCAACGTAGTTTTAATGTGTATTGGAATTCACATTAACAAGACGGTATTTAGGGTCCAGTGTGTGAAATGGTCCTGCTTTTTAAGGCTCAGGACCCGTAGCCAGTAGATGACCGTAGCGGCGAGAGCGATTGCCGAGAGGAAGAGCTTCAGGCACCGGTCTTAGCGGGTGGCGATGCACCGCCAATCCTTCAGTCTGCCGAACATGATCTTGATCCGATTGCGGCGTTTGTAGCGGCGCTTGTCGTATTTGACGGTTGTCTTGCGCTGTTTCCGGCCGGGATGCGGGCGCGTATCCCCGTGTCTTTCAACGCTTCTCTGAACCAGTCGGCCTCGTTGCTGCGATCTCCGAGGAGCCAATCGACATTTGACAGACTGTCGCAAAGTGCCCGGGCTTAAGTATAGTCGCTGACCTGTCCTGCCGTGACGAATAGGTTGAGCGACCGTCCGAGGCCGTCGCAGACGGCGTGCAAATTTGTGTTCATGCCACCTTTGGGCCGCCCGATAAGGCGACCGAGCCCCAGCCACTGTCGGTAAATGTTGAGCGCAGCCTTGGGTGGCACGCATTCCGCGTCGCAGCAGTCTGCCGCCCCTCCACCTCTCATAATTGAGGCAGGGGCGGCGTCTTACTGCCATTATATTTTTATCGAGAGCCTTAGTGAAAGTTATGCCTTTTCAGATAGCAAAGATTATCTAAGGTTCACTAAAGGTTTCGTGGGTCAATCTTAGCTATATCGAGGACTTGACCCTTGCTGTCGACGATGCCTCCACAGAATATCTCACCGACTAAGACATTCGCAAAAATGTTGCGCTCAACAGGATGCGCCATTACCGGCCCTATATAACCTTTGTGTCGAAGTAGAAACGGTTCTTCCAAGCGGAATGCTATAACAGGCTTTAAATTAAAATACTCTTCCCGGGCAGATTCAGTGGGGAGTGAAAACGACATGACGTCGGAAGCATCTTTTCTACCTGGCATAAGCGCCTTTTCATCAGTAGTGAAAACGGCACTGTAACTTCTTTCGCGGCCAGGAGCGCCCTGTGAAATTGTCAGAATATTACGTTTGATTTCGACAACCTCTACAGACGCTCCAAGAGAGTTTCCCCCCGCGTAGGTTCCTAATACAGTATCTACGGTTTGCAACGGAATTGAGACAACAGCATTACTGTAGGTGTCGATCTGACCGCTTTCCCTGTAGGCGTCTACCGACGGATCGTAACTATTGGAGAAAAAGTAATCAGTGTAATAAACTTTCTGCTGATCGGGATCGTATTTGATTGTGCTCGGTTCACCGTTTGGGAATTTATGATCCCTGCCAGTAAAGGAAACAACCGTATCCCTTGTGATGGCGAGCAATGCTTCCGACCGCCTTGCCTCGAACGCTTCTGTAGTCTCAAAGGTATCCCTTTCGGAGGGAGCCCGCGAGATGATTTCCGCAATTTTCTCTGGCGGCGTAATTTCCACTACTTCCCCCAATCTCAAGGGGCATTCCGCAGCGGCACTCGACGCACCCAATATAATGATAGCAGTCCAATAGGATGATACCATGCACCTCATAGAATTTTCTCCTAAGTTAAAAGCCTACTAACCTAAGGGGAAACGTCGGGGCAGAACAACGCGATCAAGCCAACCCCTCTCTTTCGACAACCTTAGTAACTTCTTCGAAACAGCAATGATATTGCGCGGAGATCGTATTTTCTCAATACCTTGAGTTTTTACTAAACTATTCACACCCTTCTTCAGGTAAGACTATCAGCACGGCTGAACCCGAGGTGGCCTTGAAAGAATCCGACCTAATGGATCACCTTCATTCGCGCCTGAGACTTACCTTCTGTAGTGCTGTCCTCAGCCAATACCAGAACGGCGATTGCCGCAGTATCCAACATTTCGGAAAGACGTGCCTGATTTGTCACGCCAGCCACTGGAACTCGGTTAAACTCATCCCACGGCAGCCGCGAAAATACTCGCATCGCCTTTTTTTGGAAGCTTGGAAGTCTTGGAGGCGTCGCCGTGATCGTCGCTTTCAGAGCTTTTCACCCTTTGAGATCAGGATGTCAAAGGTGGGGGCTATCTGTCGATGCAAGGGAAACCTGTTCAAAGTTTTGCCGAAATGAAAATCTCCCAAGAATACCTGAAAGGTTTTTGGTTCTACTTGGAGCCGCTTTTAAGAATCAGCGCGGGATTTCCGTCAAGGGAAGCGAGGCATGCTTTCGTAACTGGTCCAGTGGATCGAGGGAAAGCGCGTGGGCCCACGCGCAATACTCCAAGATGTCGAGGCGTCGCTCGCACAACTCTACTTTTGCCACAAAGGAAGGTGGGCGTCTGAGGGCGGTCGCGAGCGCTGCTTGGGACAGTCCTATTGCGGTCCGTTCGGCGATCAATGCCAAAATTAGTATCTTGTATTCTTTTGTGTGAAGCGTGCCAGCCATCGTGTTACCCAGAGTATAGACACGCCGCCATACCTTCGTGTATTGATACTCCCAAAATGGGAGTAAGGGCATGCAGGATGACTACGTTTGGGTTGACCGTCGTTGGCAGGAAGCAAACTGGCTTGACGTCTTTAGGATGCGCCTATTTGGCTGGCTACCATCCGATCTTGCAGCAAAAGCAATCGAGAATGGGCTAATCCATCAAGTGAGTTCCGTTGAGCATAAAAAAGGGACACTGACTCATAAAGCCCACAAGCTAACGGATCTTTCCGCAGGTATTGGGGAGAGCCAATCAAACTGTTTGCTGCTCGCGAACGTGCTGATTGTGAAAGGGTTCAATAGCAGCTGGCTCAGCAACAGTGGGAATGCATGTGCCATGTTTCTTAAGGAAGAACAGGTTTTCTCTGAAAGGTTCCGAGACAACATCTTAGTTGAGATGGCATCATTGGATGGGTTCTGACGAGTCTGTGCCGTCTCTAACAAAAGCGCATGGAGCGCGGCAGTCTCTGATGGGCTATTCCTGGTATTGTTGGTTCTTTCCGGTCAAGTTAGTTCCGCAAACCAAACCTTAGCTGAAAAACAAACATAGCGGCGAAGCGACCCGCACGGGCCTCGCTTCGCTATGCGAAGGTTCCGCTCAGCCCGCGCTACCAGCGAAAGTTACACAAACTGTTGGTGAACTGCTGGCCTTTTGGCGGTTCCGTTTGACGATATCTGAGGCGGAGTTCTTCGAAATACCGAGGTCGCGGGCACTCCAGCGGTATGGCCGGCCGCCTTCGGTTGTCTTGCACCCCCGCCTCGGGCTGGGAGAAGGGGCAGGTCGAGAACCAGGTCGGCGTTGTCCGGCGAAGGTTCTTCGTCCCGCGACCGAAGTTCAAAAGCTATGCCGAACTCAACGCTTGGCTTAAAGACCGGTGCGTTGCCTGGGCCAAGTCCAACCCGCACCCCGAATTCCGGGAACGGACAACTTGGGAGGTGTTCGAGCAAGAACGCGCCAGCTTGGTGCCGTATGTCGGCCCCTTCAATGGCTTCCACGCGCTGCCTGCCTCGGTGTCCAAAACCTGCCTCGTTCGGTTCGACAAGAACCGCTACTCGGTGGATGGCCGAGCCGTCGGTCGCCCAGTTGAGATCCGTGCTTATGCTGAGCGGGTCGAGTTCTGGCAGGAAGGGAAGATTGTGGGGCAGCACGACTGAGCCTTCGGCCGCGACAAGGCGATTTACGACCCGCTGCATTACATCCCTGTTCTGGCTCGCTAACCTGGCGCGCTCAGGAATGGTTCGCCCTTTAAGGACTGGGAGCTGCCGCCAGCAATCAGGCGTGTGCAGCGCAAGCTTGGTAAGGTGCCGAACGGCGACCGCCAGATGGTTCAGATCCTGAGCATGATCCCAACCGACGGGCTGGATGCCGTGGATGCCGCTTGTGCCGAAGCCCTGAATGAAGGGGCTCCCGCCGCATCAGTCATCATCAACATCTTGGCCCGGCGTCGTGAGCCGCCGCCGTCGATGACCATTGATACGCCGGACGCGTTGCAGCTGACTTGCCAGCCCGTGGCCGATTGCAAACGCTATGACAGCCTCAGGAGACCCAACCATGGAAAGATCACACGTGCTGGCCGCGATGAGCCAGCTGAAGCTCTCCGGCATGAAGGCCGCCTACGATGAGATCCTCACCGCTGCGGTGAAGCGGCAGCACGAACCGCAGCAGATCGTCGGTGATCTTCTGAACGCCGAGATCAGCGAGAAGCAGGCGCGTTCGATCAGATACCAGATGAGGATTGCCAAACTACCACTGGCCAAGGAGGTCGATGAGTTCAGCTTCGAGAACACGCCAGTCAACGAGACGCTGGTGCGCGATTTGGCCTCCGGAGAGTTCCTTGAACATCAACGCAACGTCGTGCTGATCGGCGGCACCGGGACCGGCAAATCCCATCTTGCCGTGAGCATCGCCAGGGCCTGTATCCGCCGTGGTAAGCGCGGCCGCTTCTTCAACGTCGTCGACCTTGTGAACAAACTCGACGCAGAAGCCCGCGCAGATCGCCAGGGGCGCACTGCGGATCTCTTATGCCGCCTCGACTTTCTGATCCTCGACGAACTCGGCTATCTACCCTTCGCACAGACAGGCGGCCAGCTGCTCTTCCACCTCGTCAGTCGCCTCTACGAGCGCACGTCCATCATCGTGACGACCAACCTCGACTTCGGTGAGTGGCCATCAGTCTTCGGAGACGCCAAGATGACGACAGCACTGCTCGATCGCCTTACCCACCACTGCGACATCGTCGAAACCGGCAACGAGAGCTGGCGCTTCAAGACCCGCGAATGACCTAAACCCCGCTGGCCCGATACGGCTGCGCTGTATGAAGGCTACACCGCATCGGGCCAGCTACCGAGCGCTCCGATGGGGGTCATTCTTGGATGCCGATAGGGGGTCAAGATTGCCTGCCGATTGACAGCGCACCATCTTGCGATCCGCTCCGGCTATCCGGCACGCCCGCCGTTCCGACAGCCCGACGAGAATCATAAGTAGCTGATTTTGATTGGTTCCTATAGGAACCGGATTTAATTAGCTTACTATGCGGTCGCCCAAGGGCCGCTTAGGGGCAGATCATCTATCTTCTTCATCTATCGGATTGTGCATCACAGCACGCGGGCAATATGGGATGTCCTCACTGTCAAATCCTGTTCTGGAAGCTCGGATTCAGCATGCCGCTGAACTTCTGGCTCCCTTGATCTACGACACCTGCGAAGACGCGCACGAGGGACGCCAGGCTTTGCAGAAGAGTGCCGCGGCGCGCATATTGGCGGCTTGATGGCGAGCGTGTATTCCGTCCACCACCGCTTTCGTTAGTAGGTAAGGATGACCACTATCAGCGATGAACTGTTCTCACCCGGCATCACCCACATCGAAGTTCGATGCTGGGAGTGCGGTCATACGGTGACCCGCAGGCCTGGCGAAGTGCCCGACGACATTACACAACACGAGTTCGAGCGCCGGTCTGTCTGCAGGTGCGGCACAGGCTGGCCACAGGTGACCAGATATCCGCGCAAAGCCTCTACGTCGATGTAGGCCGTTTCGCGAGATCGGTGAGTTGTTCGGTGATGCACAGACCGTGTGCGATGCACCCCGGAAACTTTAATCATGCTGGTCCCGTTACTCCCCCAGCAACGATGAGGTCGCAATCACGCGACAGTCGTAAGATCAAAGGATCGCAGAATGAAACTGATTATGACAACAGCCGCCGCCTCCCTGATTTCCACTGCTGCTCTGGCTGACACATCGACCTACCGCCAAGACCTTTTCCTGGATACCTTGATCGGTGCTGAGAAGACCTACGGTGATGAAGCCCGCATGCTGGCACCCCTTGAGTCGACCAAAGCCAATGACATCACATTCACCACAGCCAACAACAGCTTCGACGCCGACACAGTCATAAGCACCCGCTCCGCAGAGCGCAGCCCCGGCGAAGGCTACATCTACGGTGGCTACGCCCCCGGCAACGACAGCCGCTAAGTAGTAGACCAGAGATCGCTGTTCTCCCTCGGTGCGCCAGATTTACGTTCTGGCGCACTTGTGAAATCGCAGCATTTGCCCCGAAGTCCGGTGACATGTCACCTCTCGACGGATTTTCCCCGATGGTTGAAGTGGCTAATATCTTTAGTTGGCACTTATCACATTTTGCAAGTGCGGCACAGGTTGGCCACAGGTGTCCAAGTTTCCCAAGAAGAAATCGACATTGATGTGATAAGCTTCACGCAAGGAAGGCAACATGAATCCCAAGGCGCCCAGATTTTCGTTCAAAGACCGCGCGGCTGAGAAAGCCGCCGCGCGCGAACGCGATGAAGAACTACTTCGTTCTGGTGAAGTTTTGCCCGCTAATTTGGCACGCGCTAACGGCGGTTTCGTCCGAGGGGCGCGTTACAAGGGCCCAGCAAAACGCATTCATGCACTCGCTGCGTCCCAGCCGTCAGAGGACGACAGCGCTTAACTTACCAATGGCACGTATGTGAGAAGAAATGCATGACCAAAACCGGCGCGACGCGCTGAATTTGCGCGATGCAGTCATAGTCCCAAAGACACAGCACAACTCACTGGCATGGCATTACCCGAAGTGCGTGACCTGCAATACCATGACGATGAAGAGGAAGATTTCGAGCTTAATGCGCACTGCCATGCGCGGCAGGGCGAAATGCCGGTCGAGGTTGGTATCGACAATATCTGAAGGATCACCAGCACGAGAATTGTGAATTTACTACTGCGCTAACTTGAGCCAGCGCTTGGCATTTCGTGGGGCAACTCGTGAGCGGCCTCGTGGACATAACGGTATGTTTAACCAAGGCGGAAAGGTCGGCTTGGCGGGACTTTCCTGCCATTCGCTGCGGCCGCTCAGTTTGCACTACGGTTGCGAAGGTCTTTGGGATGAAGGGTAGGTTGCGGGTGTTCGCTGCATAATGCTCGATCGGCCGCTTTCATTCTTTGATTATTGAAAACAATCATTTTTCAATGGTCGAAACGTTCAAGTTTTGCGATCTTAGCTCATAGCTAAGGCCCTGCGCGTGAGGGTGGCCATGAAAATGGGTCGACATGACGTTCCTACCGAACTCATCAGACACTGTTCTGTTCCCAAGCCTCGCTCGCGGCATATCAGGACAAGGCCACAAGAACCGCGCCGAGCCCTATCAAACCGACGCCGCTCCATCCGGTCATTGATAACTTTTCTCCAAGAAAAACCGCGGCGATAATTGCGGCGAGCACAACGCTCAACTTGTCGATGGGTGCGACCTGCGAGACCTTGCCGAGCTGAAGCGCACGAAAATAACACAACCATGACGCGCCAGTCGCAAGACCGGACAGCACCAGAAATATCCCCGTCTTCGGGGAGATTGTGAATAGTAACTGCACCTCGCCCGTCAACCAGATCAGAAGGCCCAGTGCGAAAACAACGACGATGGTGCGCAGAAAAGTGGCAAAGTTGGAGTTGACGCCCGACACCCCGACCTTCGCAAAGATCGCGGTGAGCGCGGCAAATATGGCGGCGAGAATGGCCCAAAAGAGCCAAGATTCTGAAACGGAATGCATGAATTTTCCTCTTTTGAGTTTGAGCGTTTAGGCAAGGTGAAGGTTTGCTTCGTTTTTTTAGTTCAGGCCCATAACGGAGACCTGCATTTTTCGCGTTAGGGCTCCAAGTGAGCACGACTGCGCTGTTCGCACACCGTGATGTAGATGACTGTTAGATCAATCGCAGTCAGAATCAGCAGAGCCACGCCGCCAACAGTGAGCCATTCAAATAGTTGATAGATTACAAACGCCCATAGCACGAAGACCGCCGCTCGATGCGCCCATGCTGCGCCGTAAAGCAGGGCAACGACGATCGCGATATGAAGCCCACCATGCGCCAGAAAGTAAGTGGTATAGAACGCCAAATCCGATGTCGGGATGACACCGGCGAGCGACATGGCTCGGGTCGCGAGGAAATCATTAGGGTTTTCCGCAAGCTCTGCCCGAAAGAGCCATTGGGTGAGAGCAGGAAGGCGATCTACGGCCCCCGCGAAGATCGCCGCAGCCGTTGCCAATTGGAGAACGCCTAAGGCTCCCTTTGCAAGAAGGGTCACTACAAACAGCCGATGGTTGAGACTGCCTGGACTGCGCCGTTCCACTGCCGTCATCCTTCTGCCTTGGGGCGAACCAACCGCCAGACATAAAGCACAAGAACGCCTCCAAGTAGGACGTTTGTCACCGGATTGATCCATATCTCAACTTTGGCAAATTGCGCTTCCAGCAGATAGCCTGAAATGGTGAGGGCGGCTGTCCAGAGCAGGCTGCCCAACCCTGTGTAGAGTAGAAATGGCAGCAGCGGCATCCCCGTCATGCCGGCTGGAACGGATATCAGCGTTCGGACACCCGGCACCATCCGGCCCAGAAACACCGCTTTGCCACCATTGCGCCGAAACCACGTAAGTGAACGGTCGAGGTCTTGCTCTGAGATGGTCAGCCACCTGCCGTGCCGCGCGATGAGCCTGCGCAACCGTGCTTCGGATGCCAAAGTGCCGATCCAATACCACAAAAAGGCGCCAGCAACTGAACCGATTGTGCCGGCGATCACTACACTGACGAAGGGGAGGTCACCGCTCGCAGCGAGATAGCCAGCGAAGGGCATGATGACTTCCGAAGGGATCGGGGGGAAAACGTTCTCAAGCAGCATCAGGGCAGCGACGCCGAGGCTGCCCATGGAAGCCAGTAGCGAGGTGATGAAGTCAAACATAGTCGAACCTTCTTAGTAGGTTTTGCAGGGTTGCAATATTCAACACTGGATCGTGCCACTGTCTGTTTCCGTCGATCCGGAACCGGTGAGGTAGGTCCAGCTGGCCGCTTTATCTTTGAAGGTCAGCTTCAACATGCCTGTTGTCCCTACAATCAACCGCTCGGAGAAGGCCGCAGGCTCAATGTTGCCCCGTGTCGACTTGCCGCCGGCCCCTACCACAAAGGCGATCGTGCCGTCTTTTGTCGGCTTGCCATCAGCATTCAGCGGCACAGTGCGTTCGTAGAAGTGGTTGTGTCCATGCAGGACAAAACGGACGCCTGCTTCAGCGACGAGCCGGAACAGCGCCCGCGCATCGTCAGTTCGGCTGCGTGCCACGCTCGAATATGCCGGTTTGTGAAAATACGCCGCAGTGCAACTGTCTGTATGCGCTGCGAGCACTTCCTTTACCCATTCTGCCTGTGCAGACCCTGGGGACGCATCAATCTCGCTGTTCAGCGACAGGATCAACCAGTTCCCGGCTTGGAGCGCGTAATAACCGCTTCGATCCGGCCCCGCACGATCCTGCCAGTAGTCATAGTAGGCATATGCAAAAGGCGAGTGGTATTCGTGGTTTCCGGGGGTCGGCCATGTGCGTGCCCATGCAGCCCCCCAATATGGGTCGTAGCAATCTTCAAAGCCCACAGCTTCGCCGTGTTTATAAACCAGATCCCCCAAGGCGAGCACCGCCGTATTGGGGTGTTGGTCTAAGATACTTTTGGTTTCCAACATGCCCTCGTTGGGCGCGGCCTTTGCCCTGGGGAGACCAACCGCATAGCGTAGGTTTCTATTTGTTCTTCCAAAGTAGCCCCCGTTTGCGCAGGAGGCGACGTCACCTGCCGCGAGAGCAGAGAACGGCAATGTCACATCCAGCTTGTGGACCCGGTTTGTGTCGAACAGTTGCGAGTGAGAGGAGCCGGTCAGTGACCGTAGGCCAGATGCCGCAATTGAGAAAACCTGCCCCTCGGTCCCAGCGATCAGAATGACGACCGCCGATGCAGCCAGTAGGGTTCGAAAGACGGTTTTTTTCATCGGGTTCTCCTCAAAAGCACCTGTAGAGTTTGCCGACTGATGAAAGGCTTACCGAAAGGTTACCAATTGGTAAGGTGTCGCTCAGACTGCTGGGGGCGCTTAGGATGAAGGGAAAGGAAAATTTCAGCGTGGCAGCAAGATGACCCCGTGCAGCGCCGGGGGTAGATTTAGCCGTTGTCGTCATCTTTCTCGTCGTCATCGTCCGTGTATGGGCCTTGTGCGATCACTGAGCCGTCATTGACATCGATCAGAATCTCGGTCATAGCCCCGTCCGTTGCGACGGCGACCGCCTCGTAGACCGCCTCGCCATCCTCGCTTTCAAATTCAATTGAGGCGATCTTTCCATCCATCGCATCCAAAGCAACGGTAAGTGCTTTCTGGATGTCGAACTGCGCTTCGGAGAACATCGCCATCTCCTTCGCATCATCGGTCTCAGCCAAAGCCATTGCGGTCGTTGCGACGGTGCCTGCGGCAATCATTGCGGTAAGGGAAATCATACGTTTCATCGTGGTCTTCCTGTCTTGCACGGCCCCCAACTGGCGCCTCGCCTTAAGAGATGACCGACCCTTGTAGCCGGGAACGTCTCCACCAGATTACTGATTGGTTAGATTGGCAGACGGTTCCACATCGACCGGCCCGCCGACTTTGTGCGGGGTGCGAAACGCCCACAATCTGCTGAGTGCAAAAGTCAAAACCGCCGCGGAACCGGTTGAGATCCACAGGCTCACTGTGTCGGATAGATCCCCTTCGGATAGCAACATGATCAGCAGCACCTCGTTACAGACAAAGCCGACCAGAGCAACGAGTGCGAATTTCCACAGCGCGCTTGATGTGCTGACTTCCTGATCGGCAAAGGAGAACCCGAGATGGCCGATGAAGCTGACCACGAAAGCGATTGTGAAGGCGAGCAGGTTCGCCAAAAGAGGATGCCAGGTCGACTGGATCAGCAGAAAGCCGATCATCATGTGAACGAAGGTCGCGAGCAGACCGACCATCCCGAACCGCAACAACTGGCGCCACATCACAGGTGCTCCGAATTTGCGGAAAAATCCTCTGCGATGATAAAGCCAGGACGGCCTTTGACCTCGGTAAAGACCCGCGAGAGGTATTCGCCCAACACACCGATGGAGATAAGCTGCACCCCGCCCAATAGCATAACGGCCACCACAAGGGTCGACCAACCCGGCACGTCGATGCCGAAGATCAGGGTGCGGACGGCAATCCAGAGGGCGTAGAGGATCGAACAGGCAGCAATGGTCATACCAATCCCTGTCCAGACCCGCAGCGGCCAGGCGGTGAAGGACGTGAGCCCGGTCAAGCCTAACTTAAACAAGCCAGTAAAGCCGAATTTAGAGGCCCCGGTCGCCCGCGGGTCCAACTCAATCGCCACAGCCTTGGTGCGAAAGCCAACCCAGCCATACAGCCCTTTCATGAAGCGGTTGCGCTCTGGCAAGGCGCAGAGCGCATCGACAACCCGTCGATCCATGAGCCTGAAATCGCGGGCATTTGCCGGGATCGCGGTGTCACTACCGATGTTTAACAGGGCGTAGAACGCGCGGGTGAACGCCCGTTTGCGCCATGTCTCGTCGCGGCGTTGGGCGCGAACGGCATAGACCATCTCATACCCCTCGGCGCGATGTTTCAACATGGTTTCGAGGTGACGAAGCGGTTCCTGAAGGTCGGCATCGAGGATGACCACCGCTGCACCCACCGTGCGCTCCAGACCGGCCATGATCGCATGTTCCTTGCCGAAATTCCGCGACAGGCGCAGCACACGAAGCGGATATCTGGCGCATAGCTCTCGGCTTTCTTCAAATGTTCCATCAAGGCTGCCGTCATCCACAATGATGATCTCGAAGCTGGGCACCAGCCTGCGGGCATGCGCTTCTACCTGGGCCACCGTTCTGGCGATATTGCCCGCCTCATTGAAAGCGGGGATCACAAAGGAGAGATCAGGAACACGCTTTGCAGGCGGAACGATCCGGGGTTTTACAAACCCTTCGGGACGACGGATCATGATGCTTCCCCCTGATCCAGATCTTCGACAAACAAAATGCGGTGCCCGAACCGTCCGGCGGGGCCAAACCGCGGTCCCAAATAGGGAGCGATTTCCGAGGCGACAGCCCTCGGGATGGCCACCACGTCGCGCAGGCCATTGTCAGCGAAAATGTCGAATGTCGCGGTTCGTTCGGTGAATTTGACGCGACCGCGGGTATAGAACTCGGCAGAAAAGCTGCGACCGCCCCAATAGGTAATCTGCACATCAAGGTCGTAACTTTGCGCCGCAATTACCAATGCGCGCTCGGATCGGTTGGTGACGCTTTCTGGCTGGTAGCGCGCCAGAATCGTCACCGTTAGAAATGCTGCCCCAACGAGGCCGATGGCCACGGCTGTCGCTCTTCGAGCCCACCAGCCCGGCTGCCCCCTCACTTGCGCCCAAAGCGATACCAAGAGAACCGCTGCGGCGGGAAGCCCGGGCAAAGCATAGGCCGGCAATATGTTTGCGGCGGGCGTGAAGAGGATCAGCGGCGCAACGACCCAAAGTGTGAGATAGCTGTGCCAGTCCCGGTCATTGCCCGTCACCTCGTTGACGCAAGACACTGCTCTGGGAAGTAAGGCCAAGAAAAACAAGCTCCACGGCAGAAACGTAGCCGAAGCATAGAGCCAGATCAGGCCTTTGGGCTGCTGATGGCCGGACCCGTAAAGATCCCCCTGCCAGCCCGGCACGACAAAGCGCTGGAAGTGTTCTCCGACAAGAAAGTAGCGCAGGAAACCCGGCGTCTTGATCTCGGCAAGGATATACCAAGGAAGGGTTAGCGCCGCCGCGATCAATAGCCCCGACAGCCAAGGAAATCCATGTAGTTCGCGCCAGCGCCCTGTCAGCGCGAGCCACGGCACAAGCGCGATCATCGTGATGACAAGCGCGACCGGTCCCTTTGCCAAAAGGCCGATAGCGATTCCAACAAAGAACCACCGCCCCCAGGCGCTGCGCGCGGGGCTGTCCGACAGGCAATTGTAGAAGCCGATCATGCTCAATGTAGTGCCAAGCACCATGACCATGTCCGTCATTACGAAGGCCGACGCGCCGAAAAACATTAAAGATGAGGTGAGCACCGTCGTCACGACAAGAGCCTGATCTGCGCCTCGATGCTGGCGCACCCAAGTGAAAATTAGACTTAGCACCCCCAAGGAGGCAGCAAAGATGAATACCCGCGCGCCAAAGGTTCCAACGCCAAAGAGCTTCATCCCTAAGGCAGACAGCCAAGTATGTAAGGGAGGTTTGCCCCAAAACGGGACGCCATAGTCGAACTGAGGTGTGACCCAGTCCCCGGTCTCAACCATCTTACGCGCGATCTCGGCATAACGGGCTTCTGTTGAATCTGTGAAAGGCCACCAGAACAGGGCAAGCAGACGCAAGGCGAACAAAGCACCGAGCGCAAACAGCAGGAACCGTTGGTCGCCGCGCGTTAAGCCAAAGCGCCCCGCATGCTCTTGCCGCACGGCTGTGTCGAATTTGGGATCGATTGCCACCATGTTGTCCTGTCCTTTTTCTAAGGGCATAGGACGGCGGTGATCTGCAAAAGGTGGTCGGCACTATACCGATCCGTAATATTACGAAGATGGTGCAAAGCCGCAAAGCAGGCTATTTTCTCAATACCTTATGGAGCTTGAGCGCAGATGCGGGTGCTTGTTGTAGAAGATGATGGCGAAACGGCTGAGTATATCTGCACGAGCCTGAAGGCACTTGGCCATGTGACGAAACATGCGTCGGATGGCAAACAGGGCTTCCTCGATGCGCTGGACAATGACTTTGATGTCATCGTAGTCGACCGGATGCTGCCCGGCTTGGATGGGTTGACCCTCGTGAAATCAGTGCGCGGCGCGAATGTCGACACGCCGATTTTGTTCCTGAGTGCGCTTGGCGGTTTGAACGACCGGGTGAATGGATTAGAAGCCGGGGCGGACGACTACCTTGTGAAGCCTTTTGCGTTTTCAGAGCTTTCCGCGCGCCTAACTGCACTTGCACGCCGCCCCCCGATGCAGGCCGAAGAAACGCGACTTCAGGTTGCCGATCTGGAGATTGACCTGATCCGCCATACTGTGTGCAGATCTGGTCAGGAGATCGCCGTGCAGCCGCGCGAGTTTCGCCTGCTATCCTATCTTATGAAGAACGCCGAGCGGGTGGTGACACGCACCATGTTGCTGGAAGCAGTTTGGGATTTTCACTTTGACCCGAACACCAATGTCGTTGAGACGCATATCAGCCGTCTACGCAACAAGATCGACAAACCCTTCGACCAGCCGCTGATTCATACCGTTCGGGGCGCGGGATACAGTCTTCATGGATAGCCTTAAGCGCAAAGGTCCTTCAGCCTTGCGGACATCAATACGGCTGTCCTTGCAATACTCGTTCCTCTATTCGGTGCTCTCTGCGCTCGTCTTCGCCTTGGCCTATTGGTTCACACAATACGAAGTCCAAGACTGGGTCTTCGACCAAATGCGCAGCGATGCGGCCACGCTCGTTGAAATCTTCGAGCTGGGCGGCGATGAGGTGCTGGTCGACCGCGTCGATGCCCTCGCCGAAGTCAGCTTTCAGAATGCCCGGGTTTACCAGCTTCTGAACGCCGAGGGCGCGATTGTTTCTGGCAACTTATCTTCGGTCTTCAAAAACCCATTGCCGGACTATCTTCCGGCACAGGAATTGCCGCTTGCCGGAGAAATTCACGACGAAGTCACTGGCTATTGGCTGCGCGCGGATGACGTCGGCCCCTATCTACTCATCCAAGGTGCAGGCGACCATATCGTCTTGGAAATACTGGAAGCGCTCGGAATGGCTTTGGTGGCAGGCTATCTGGCTGTTGTGATCCTCGGCCTTGTCGTCGGTGTCCGGATTGGCCGCATCACCGAGCGACGCATTGCAGCCATATCAAATACTCTGACAGAGGCCTCTTGTGGCAACCTCGCTTCTCGTATTCCGACCACCCGAAACGCCCGCGATGATCTTTCGCGGGTATCAACCGAGATCAATAGTATGCTCGACCAGATCAAACGCCTGCTTGAGAGCCAAGAGCAAATCTCGAATGACATTGCCCATGACATGCGCACACCGCTTCAACATCTTCGGCAGCGGTTGGAAAAACTACGTGATAGTCCGATGATCCGCCCGGACGATATTTCCGCCAGTCTCGATCAAACCGAAGAAATCATAGCGACCTTTAACGCCCTTTTGCGTATCGCTCAGATTGAGGGGAGTGACCGTCGCGAAAGGTTCGCGTGGAACGACCTGCGTGAGGTCATAGGCAATGTTACGGAAGTCTTCGAGCCTACTGCCGAGGATGCTGGTATTGAGTTGACCATTAAGGTGCCAGACGAACACCTCGAGGTTTTTGGAGATAAAAATCTGCTGACGCAACTGCTGTCGAACCTTGTCGAGAACGCGATCAAACATTGTCCCGTTGGTTCTAAGGTTTTGGTCTTGGCGGAAACCACACCTGTCGGTCCGACCTTGCGCATCACTGACGATGGTCCGGGTATCGAATGCGAGAATCGAGAGCGTATTTTTCGACGGTTCTTCAGGGGTGAGAAAAGTCGGAACAGTCCTGGGAATGGCCTTGGCTTGGCATTAGCAAAAGCAATTTGTGATCTGCATGGCGCCGAAATAACCGTCTCGGAGAATGATCCAGGAACAACTTTCGAGATCAATTTTCTGCGGTAAATGCGATCTGGATCTGAACATGGGCTTTCTTTGCCGTATTCAAAATGCGCATTCAGAGTCGCCTTAAAGTAGACATTGCTCAATAGAAAGAGCAACGTCACTTGCGGGTCGCTCTTGCCAGATCAGTTTATGCTGCAATTGCGAAGACCTTCATTACTTACGCGGTCAATTTGGGCTCAAAGCGGACGTAGCGCTTCGAGGCTCAGAAACGCCCAATACCGTGATGCTTCCGCTGAGAGATCGGCGTTGATCGGCTAAGAGCCTTCTCTGCCTCGCTGTGTTCAAAGGCGTCTGCGAGAGATTTCAGATCTTCTCCACCAACACCGAATTGCCGCATGAGAGGTCTCCACCGGTTGGCGATGAGTGAGGCCATTTCTCGCGCCCGCTTGCGCGCCTGGTTCTCCGATAGATCGAAAAACTCCGCAGCGGCCACCGCAAGATCGAGTGACGCCTTAAATGGCCCTCCTTCTATGATCGCCGTCTCGAGATAGCGATGGCCGCCCGCTTGTGGGTTCACATCGAAGAGCGGAGAGAGCCGCCAAAGGCCGTTGTCGGCATAGATGAAGCCGTGGTTCTTCAGGTGATCATCCGTGTTGGTGACAAGGACATTGAAGGCCATTCGCGCCCAAAGCTCATGCAGATCTGACTGCCCCATGGCAAGGTGCGGCAAGTCGCGGAGCACTTTCAGACACTTTGCCCGTTCCCGTTGGCACTCGCTGCGTAAAAGCGAGTCTTCGTCACAAGCAAAAGGACCCCCTGTAAAACGCGTGGTTCGTTATGCTCTGCGACAGAACCGTGCTATATGCTATCTTGTTCAGTGTGGACATGGACGACGGCTTAAAGGAGGGGAAATGGCTACTTTTGACATCATCGTGTCGATCGCGTCGGTCGTTCTGGCTGGCGTGACCATCGCCTATATGGCCTACTTGGCTCGGGTGAGCGGCCGAGATCGACCGCACGATCCGGAGCGCCTGCGCCGGTTTATTGCGAATGCGCCCTACCAAACTAATAGTCAAGTGCATGACCAGAGCAGATGACCAGTTCTCTTGATTGATCTCTTTCCCCACCACTGCGACATCGTCGAAACCGGCAACGAGAGCTGGCGCTTCAAGCCCCGCGAATGACCTAAACCCCGCCGGCCCGATACGGCTGCGCTGTATGAAGGCTACACCGCATCGTGCCAGCTACCCGAGCACTCCGATGGGGATCACGATTGGCTGCCGATAAGGGGTCAAGATTGCCTGCCGATTGACACCCCGGAGAAATGAGCGCCGCCGAATTTGGTAGGACAGTCGGATTGCGCGACAACGGCCACTTTACTGCACTAATCGAAGCTGGTCACACCCCGTCCGAACGACACGTCAACCCAAAGACGGGTCGTTCCCAACATCGGCTTAGCACCGAAGACATTTTGGCGTTTCACCGGCGCTTTGTTACGCTTCCGACGCTTGCGCGTGAAACAGGGTGCCACCGAAATACTCTCAAGGGATTGCTTGCGAAAGCCGGTGTCAGTCGCTTCAGCCCAGATGGACAGGATTTTGGACCAGTCTATTTGAGGTCTGAGGCAGCCAAGGCCATTTCATAGCGCAACAGCCGATCAATTCGACCATCGTCATCCGGACGGTTATCTAAAGTAACTTCCGCGCCTCGTTCAGTTCTTTTATGGAGCGCCGAGTCGATAATAAGGCACTAACTGAGCGATGCGAGGGTGCATGGTTGTCGTAAGAGGTCGATATCAAACCGCGTAAGGGAAATAATCGTTCAAACCAATGGCGGTGCTCATAACGGATGCAGTGGATACTCTATGTTTTCGAATGGTTTGTGCCTAACAAGTTTATCAACTTCGTGGGAGTTTTCCAGTCTGCCCAACGCCAATTTAGAAACCTATCGCCCAACACAATCAGGACACCAATTGTGGCATAAACACCCAAAACAATGATGCCGGGTTCGCTTTCAATGTATGCATAGACAGATGCAGTGGCCACAATTGTGGCCGCGACTGGGAATACAAACGCAAACGATGTGATCTGCGTCAGATAGCAATATGCACCAAAAGAAATAACAGTGAATCCAAGCCAGACAACGTATTCATTTGGATTTTCGAAGTGGACTTCGGCGGCATAGCCAGTTCCTACACAGGCCACAAAGGCTATTAGCATTTTCATGCGTCTATTCCTCTCGAATTACCCATTCCTCAAGGCCGAATCCGGCGCGACTATGAGCTCGAAATTTAGTGATCTCGTTCATCCGCGGAATTTTACTGGGAGGGACCCAGATTTGGAAGCCTCTCGCCGGAGTGGCGAAGTTACCTTTGGCACCAAGATTTTTGCTTAACGTCATGCCCTTCTTTCCTATTGCAGCGGACACTATTCCCGGCCCGGAATTAGTGAACGCCTTCTCCCAGAACTGTGGGTGGTCCGCCTTTCTCTCTAAGTGACGACCTCTTATTTCAAGCGACCAACTCAGGCTTTAGACGTTCTAAGAAGAGACAGAATGCGCGGCCCGTAGCTCAACGCAAATTCAGCCCCTCTGGACCCCACTTCAACACCATGGACGGCTTCATTCATCACTGGCAATAAATCGCGCAGAAGAATGATAGCTTCCCGTGGAATAGCCTCGTGAGCAGCAAGCGCGTCTATCAACGGTCCGAGAGTGCGAGGCCGACCGCGCGGCTCGGGCTCAAGCTTGCAGTCTTCTGCGATTTTCCTAAGTCGTCGCTCGATTTGGACACGCAGCATCGCGATGGCTAAGTTGGGATCACTGCTCTCGAAATAGTTAAAGGCGGCAATATCTTCCTCGTCCGGAACTGTCTTCGCGTCCTTTAGCTGTTGCTCCGCTTTTGAGAAAACGACCTCAAAGCCACCGGGAGCACTGATCCGCTCAATTAGTTGAATCACCCAAGGCGTCACGGCAATTGCCAAAGCTCCTGCTGCAATTGGCGATAAAGATTTCCAGAAAGTATCGAAGAGCGCGACCAACACACAGAAGACGCTTAATGCAATCTTCGCTCGGTGGCCTTGCCAGAGAGAGTTTAGAACTTCCATTATTTCAAAAGCTCAGAAAAATTCGCGAAACGCTTAGTGGGTAGCAACAGATAATGAAGTTTGGAAGAAGAGCTTTGGCCCCATTTCGTAAATTCTCTTTTCGCAGATGCTGCGCGATGCACGATCAATTGCAAGGACGGCCTGTATGGTGGCAGCGAGTGAATGGCTGCGACGGGTCGCGAGCAAGTAAGAATAGAAGGCCGCCTAAGCTGGGGTGGTGCGTGTATCAAGCGGCTTCCTCTTGATCCAACTGACGTTCAAGTGCCTGCCGTGCCAATCCGACCACGTAGGAAAGGTCTTCAATTTCGTTCAAGCGCACTTCCGAGTTACCGTTTCCCCAGCGCCCGATGCCGGTAACGTCTTCGACCAGGCCTCGAGGATCGCTAATTTCATGAGGCTGTATATTTAGCGAAATGCGGAGGCCTTTGGCCTGAGGCACAACGTCTGCGAAGTTCGTTTCAGCCTTGAAGGCGACATAGAGCTTCAGAAACTCGCGGGTCACACAGGGATCAAGGGAAAGGAGTCTTTGCTCGAATGCCTCGAACAATTGTCGACTATGACCTCCAGCAAGGTGCTTATGATCGTGGATCGTATAGCCAGTCGTTGGAACATCCTTCGCAACATTCAAGGAAGCGAGTTCCTCAGCGGTCAGAAGCGGCGACGCCCAGACCTTGGCGGCTTCCTTCCCCAAACGCGCGGCGCGGGCTTGAATTGCATCTTCATTCCAGACATCCGTTGTCGCCAGCCCCTCGTTTACCCGCAACGGGCTGTGTTTGAATCCATCCTTCATGTCTCGCTTATCGCGGAACGTTCGGTTGCTGTATTCGGAATTGTAGCCGGTCAGTGTCAGGTTACCGAGCGTGTGAAGCCAGCGCTCTTGCACTTGCTCTGCCTCGGGTCCGAGATCGGCTCGCCACTCTGCCGAGAGGTTGGGATCTTGGGGCAGAATGTGCTCTATCGTATAATCGTCTACATGGACGCGCTCTTTGCGGCCGTGGTTTTCGAAGCGCCGAAGCCAATAGCTACGCCGCGGAAAATTATACAGGTCCCGGGTTTTCAGCTCCTGAACGAACTCTTCATCACGCGGGAAACGGCGATAGGACTTCATGCTAATAAAAGAGGTCCGGACGCTGCTTAGGTAGTTATCCTTATCGATAGCGCGTGAAAAGTTGGCAAAGGTTTTGTTAAGTGAGTTCGTGGGGATGGCGCAGATCGCTCGCCGGAAGACATAGGCCTCGACGAGACGTAGAATGTCATGGAACTCAGTGTCTGATAAACGACCATTCGAGAAGTCATCGAATACTTCGAGCAGGAAAGGGTAGGCCACATCGACCTTGAGTTCCCTGATATCATGAAACGCTTCGGCTAACCTCGGGGAAGTTTTGTGACCCAGTGCGATCACGCAGTAGTAACGCGCATAGGACCTCACCTCCTGGACCAAATCCTCAATAGTGTCGCCTTTGGCCTGCACCTGACGGGCATAGGCCTTGTAGGCCTCATAGACGTCAGCCAAGCGAGGGATGTTACCCGTCCTGACTGTTAGGTAATGCCTCATAAAGCTGTCGAAATGAGCCGTATACGCTGCTTGTCCGAAGTCTTGCTCCATAGGATGCCAGTAGCGCTCATATAGTCTGGTCTGGTAATCAGGCTCCAATCCCATAAGCACAAAATTGCGGATCAAATCCGCTTGGCTTAACTCGCGCCCTGTGGAGTTCATACTTTCGAAGATGAGCTGTGGATTGTCATGCTCACGACTCAAAGCGATGTCGACCATGACCAGCTTGCCGAGACCTTTGCAAATCGTTTCGATTACAGCGCTGCCCATAGAGAGCCTGGTTTTAAAGGCATTGTAGTTCTCAACAATGCGGTCGGACTTAGGAGTGGGATACTCGTGTTGGCCCACAATTGCTTTCAAGGTTTCGCGGTCAGTCCGAGTAAGAAGCAGCTTATAAAATTCATCACCGCTGCGCCTGTGGTTGGTCAGATAGGTCTCACGTATCTCATCGGCTGAGAACCCTTCGACGAGTTCCTCGTCTCCCACAGTTTCGGCGAGCGCGGCCAGAAGCAGCGTGATCGTAGTCAGTCGTTGTTGACCATCAATTACTAAGTTGGGTGACCGTCGACTGTTATTGGACAGGCCGTCCTCAATATAGACGATAGAACCAATGAAATGGACATCTATGCTGTCATCTGAACCCGCTCGAAAGACATCGTTCCAGAGCTGAGAGCACTCCTTTTCAGTCCATGAATACGTTCTTTGGTAAATCGGGATGACAAACCTTGGAGCTGCGCTGAGGAACTGGAGTAGGGCGGCTTCGGTCGCTTTCACAGGGGCACCTAAATATACTAACTTTGGGTTGTAGGCACACTAAAGCGTTCGCCCAGCTGATGGCAATCCGGATTAGCACCGATAGACCAAGCCTAAGAAATGCGACAAAGGACAACTGTCCGGCATCACGGGGGGGCAGATGATGCGGAACGCATGAAGTGCCGCTTCGCGAAGCCGCAACACGATTTTCTGCCGACATAGGGGGGCTTCGTCCCTGCTGCGGCCACGCCAGCCCCCCACTCACCTAACCAACCGCCGGTTGCTACATAAATCGAAAACCGTGTATCGACGATTGCCAAATCAAACAGGAGTTGTAGAGTTTGCATGAATTTTTGAGGAAGTGTGCCTCGTGCAAGAAGACAAATTTAACGCATCCGCATCGATGGCCGGCTATATGTTTCAAAGCCGCCTTGCGCTTTTGCGTGGTTTGCAACTTTCGAAAAAGAAGCCCAATGGGCGAATTTCGATCGAGAAATTCGACGATGTTGCATTCGATAGTGATGATATCGTCGACTGCCTTATGCAAGCCAAGCACCATTCCGCACCCAAGTCTTTAAGCGACACAAGCGTTGACCTTTGGAAAACACTTCGTATTTGGGTCGATCAGTTAAAGCAGGGGTTTCTGTCTGCCTCGGACCTCCGCTTTAATCTGATTACAACAGCCACGGCAAAACCCGGTAGTGCAATGGAACTGTTGCGCCCTGGAGCGAGCGAAGCGGATGTTAAGAAAGCCGCTGGTCTCCTTCGAAAGGCTGCGACCGGTTCAACGAACAAGAGCTCTGAAGCCGGTCGGGCATCGTTTTTGACGCTTAGCGTAGCGGAGGCGGAAACCCTGCTCCAGCGTGTCGAGGTGTTGGATCGACACCCCAATCTAATCGACGTGATGGATGAGATTGAAGGTGAGTTAGTTCTCTTGTCGCCGAACCATTCCTCGACAATTGCGTCCTATCTCGAAGGATGGTGGCTTGGCGTCGTCGGAAAATGCCTCGTAACTGAGGGCAGCGCTGCTGTGCCAGTCCAGCACATCATCGTGAAAGCGAACGAAATCGGCAATATGTTCAAAGGTGATGGGCTGCCTCTTGACGACCCGGCATCGCTTGGTGCCAAGAAATATTCTGCTGAGGACGAAGCCGCGCTTTTCGTAAAACAGATGCGCGCCGTTCAGCTCAATGAGCGGGCGATCCATCGCGGTGTTCAAGATTTCTATCGGGCAGCAGCTCAACGATCGAAATGGGCACGCGAGAACCTTCTGCTCGATGGCGAAATGTCGAGATATGACTCGGATCTGTGCGATCGTTTCGAACGTAGATACGATGCGTGCATAGAGGCCGTGGTTATGGGCGATCAGGCTGGCGAAGCAAGGTTTGGGCGCCAGATGTGCGGTTGGGCTTCCCAGCAGGAGGTGCAATTTAGAAATGTAATTGAGACTTGGATAACGGCCGGTTCGTATCATGGTCTTGCCGACCGCATGAAGATTGGATGGCACCCGAATTATCTGACGCTTTTTTCTACTGAGAAGGGAGCCGAAGATGCTTGAAGTTTGGGGCCGACGGACACCGGAGGAAGCCAATCTTTTTAATCCCGCGTTTCTTGCGTCGCTGCTACACGAATTTGGCAAGGAGTATTTGAAGCAGACGGCCAGAGGGGCTCCTTTAACCATCCTCGGGCTCAGCCTTTCTGTCGTCCTGCACGGGCCAACGCGATCAAGGCTGCCATACTCTACGGTGACTTCTCTCTATGAATGGCTCCAAGACAACGAGGATCTTTTGGTTGGTTTTGCAAGGCGCGTTCAGGGCATCAGCCCCTATTACAAGGAGGCGCTACGGTTCGCATTGCAGAAAGACACGCTTATCTTAGCTGAAGGCCATACGATTAAGCCGGGTGCCACCAAGGGGCATTTCACAGCAGATTTTCTGCGCAATACGACCCCTGAAACGACGGACATTATTGAACGAAATCGGTTTCTTGCGCGGTGGTTTGCCAAGTCCGGTTCTGAAGCCACTATCGTCGCGACATGGGGGGTATGTCCGTGAGCTTTACAATCAAATCCTTGGTGCTTTACAGCCATGATGGTGAACAACGTGTTGTCCCGTTTCGCGCCCATGGCCTCAATATCATAACGGGTAAATCAAAAACCGGTAAGTCTGCCATAATCGATATTGTCGACTACTGTTTGGGTCGTGGTAGCTTCAATATTGCTGAGGGATTTATTCGGAAACGTGTGGCTTGGTTCGGCTTGCACCTATCCAGAGACGGCGATGAGGTTTTTATTGCAAGAGACAATCCGGGACCAGGAGCTACCACTGGTTCAAAGGTCTTCATTCAGCGGGGGGTGCCAGACAAGTATCCGTCTGCGAATGACATAGCCAAAAATATAACGGCAGGAAGCCTAAAAACCTTTGTGACACAATATGCAGGCATCTCGGAAAACGAGCATCGATCTGAGAACGGAACTCGAGACCCACTGCATGCCAATATTTCGCACGCCCTGCTTCTTTGCTTTCAGAAGCAAGGCACGATCGCGAGCCAGGACCAATTGTTCCATCGAATGAATGAGGATTTCCTGCCCCAATCAATGAAGGACACGCTGCCGTATTTCTTGGGTGCTGTTGATGAAAGCCATTTCCAACTCTTAGCGGACCTCGACTCCTTGCGGAAACGTCAGCGCCTATTGGAGGCAACTGAGGCAAAGCGGGTGCAAACGATTGAGGTTAGCCGAAGCAGGGTTGCGCGCATGATCAATGATGGGAAACGGGTCGGTCTCATTCCAGCAGGCTACCAAGCTGTGGACGATTCTGTCTTTGATTACTTGAAAGGTGTTGCGGAAACCCAAGTAGAGGCACCTGAAGTTATCCCAGACTTCGGCGAAACCATTGAAATGCTCTATGACGAGCAGAGAGCGCTACAGAGGCGTCTATCAGAGCTCAACCAGGATCTTCGTGCGGCGAGGGTGTTTCTGTCCGATCAAACTGAATTCTCGAAGGAGGCGAATGAACAGCAAGCCCGACTCCAATCAATGGGGCTCTATAAGGAGGACGATGCAGGAAGGTCGGTCTGCCCGATCTGTGACTCCAAGCTGACAACGCCCGTCCCCGCGGTATCCGAGCTGAAGACCTCTCTGGAAAAGGTTCAATCTCAGCTGGCAGCGGTGCATAAAGAAAGTCCGCATTTGCAATCTCACATCGTTGAGATTGAACAGCAGATTGATGCAGTGACTCAGAGTTTGAAAATCGTGCAAGTAGAGCTCCGCAACGCGATCTCAGAGGATAAGGATGCAAGGGTGAGCCAGAACCAGTTAATTGCGCGCGCGCGGTTTTTGGGCAAGCTCGCTGATTTTGTTGAGATTACCAGTCCGCGGGAGGATGTCGGAGACCTCGATGAAGAACTGGTCGATGTCCGCAATCTTCTGGCAGCGGTCCGAGCCAAGCTTAATGCTGACGAGACAGCATCCCGGCTCGAAACCATTCTGAACCTGATCGGCCGGAAGATGACCGAATATTCTACGCAACTCGATCTCGAACACAGTGGAAGTTCTCTGCGATTGGATCTCAAAAGGCTAACGGTGGTTGCGGATACAGAAGATGGGCCGATCCCCTTGCAAAGAATGGGAAGTGGCGAAAACTGGGTGGGCTATCATGTTCTGACCCTTCTGGGCATCCATTGGTGGCTGCGGAGAAAACATCGTCCTGTCCCTGGTTTTCTAATTTTGGATCAGCCGACACAGGCCTACTACCCACCTGACGTAGTTGAGGGTGACATTGAGAGAATTGGTCGGGACTCTGACAGACGCGCGGTGCGGGGGCTTTTCCAGCTGATGCACAAAGCCTGTGCGGAGATTGCTCCCGAGTTTCAACTAATAGTGCTCGATCATGCGCATTTGCGGGACGATTGGTTCGAGGATGCGATTGTTGAGGAATGGCGTGGTGAGAATGCCTTAGTGCCCCGGAGCTGGCGCGCTCTTTAGACGAGCGCACCAGTATAGCGGGCCCATTTTACGAGCGAGAAAGGAAGGATCTGATTGCGATTTTATACGGACCTCTGCACTTCCGGCAGCGGTAGCTTTTCAAGGGGCGCTGCTGGGCCAGCTGGACGTAGCGACGGGAAGTAAAATCGTAGTGGCAGCTGTGCACACGAAAGTAACACGCACTGCAAAAACTGAACCTGAATGCAGTCCGTGAACGAAAAAAACTTACCGATCTGTGCGTTAAACGATGCTTGGCACTTCTGATACTCGGAAGTGTCATTCTACCCATCGTTTATGTCAGGGGTTTGTGTCAAATGTTGGCGTCTTTATGAAGTCGCCTTTGAGTGGAGCGCGCACGCGAAACGCGGCTTCTGTGCACTGTCTTGGTGATTTGGCAACCTGAGCGGTTTAGCAGTCCGCTTGTAGGCACTTGATCACGCGCATGACAGCTACCGGGCACCAAAAGGATGGCGGAATATATGAATTTGCCTTAGCAAAAATCTTGCCATTCCAGCGAGTGACCGGTTTGGCGGCTACACTGCGGAAACGACTTCTGCCGACCTGCGCCAGCATTGGGCCGAAATTTCAATCGTGACCAAATTAAGGTAGCTCGAGAAGCCGGTTCCAATGTTTGTCGGGATTAAACTCATCTTCAGAGTCCTCAGTTGAGCCATGAGCGCCAAAGAAGCTATCCACACCTCCTTCTCCTATCATCCAGACAAATGGCATCGGTTGACCAAGCGACCGAGCGATTTTTGCGACCCTGTATGCATCCTCAGAATCTGCGTGAATGTAATCATCGTCTCCGAGAGTTCCTTTTAGGACATGCTTCCACATTCGAGAAAGCTCTCGGTCACGGATATGATAGCCTTCCCATTCCCCGGGCCGACCGAATTTCTTTTCGATGGCTGCGCCCAAGCAGAACGAGTTAAACAGTGCCAGCTCAGCAGCAAGCCTGGCAAAACGCTCAGCTTCATCGGGATAGACGAAAAAACCGCCACGACCTGGAGCGCCATTGCTTGGAAACCGATAGGAGAACAGCTCCCTGCCGTGTTTGGCCTGAATAAACAAACTGATTTCTGCTTCAACTTCTTCAGGGGAGAGGAGAAGTTTGATTTCCCTCTTATACGCATCTATTGCTTTCTCATGTCCGATCGTCAGGCTATTCTTGCCCCATCCAGATCTCGGCGAGCTCAATATATTCGCCCGAACCGCATTAAACATTCCGTAGTAGGATAGATAAGGGACTGCCATCTGGAGGTTGTGATGATGGGCGTGTTCAGCGGTCCCAAACTGTATAGTAGCCCCCATAATAAGCTTTAGGCAAAGGTAGTGCCGCTGTAGCCATTCGGCATGCAGCTCCGGCGACCAACGATCAGCCAACTTTGCGAACAGGGGTTTGGTTTTACTCGCGTAATCAGACAGGCCAGGTCGACCTTCATCTACGTCCTTGGTCAAATCGCAGATTTCGTGGAACTCATAGTCCCAGTTTGTGCCAGCCAAGGCATTAACGTCTAACAATACAAATTCCCCTGCTATCATCCATGGGCACGGATTGGACCATCTACACTTTGTAGCGGAACCGGCTCAACCCCAACCTGGGTAACGTCAAGGGTAGTCGGCTAACCCCTCTCAACAAGAGGTCGCGGCGCGGCGCTCAGCCTTTTAACGAAGGTAGGCAAAGGGCCGTCTCTGCATCGCAACTTTACCCCATTTAGCATCGTTAATGGGACTCATCTGCATAACGAGTGTTCCAGCTCACAGCCCAAGCCTACGTCTCACGTTCTCCGACAATGGTTGTTCAACCGCATCCACAGTTTTGGTTTTAACCCATTCGTGGAACTTCGGGTGCAGCAAGCGCAGTTCCAACTGTTCAGCCCAGCCGAGGCGCATGGAATATACATACCGCACCGGTCCAATGGTCAGCGTGGAATGAAAGCCGGTTGCGCCGCCAGTTTTCTTGTGGCCGTAGACGACCAAGCCGCCATGCCCCGCGTATTGGTGTTCTCCGTGCACCTCTGAGAACTCTTGGTGCACCACATCTCGGTCAATCGAGAGCCATATACAGTTCGCGTCAAGTTCCGAAAGGGCAAACCGTGAAAGGCGAACAGGTCTCGGTCCCTGAACATCGCCGATATGGCAACACAGCAACTTGGCAAAATACCGGAACACGTTCTGGTATGCAGGCGATCCCTCCACATACCGGTCAAGTTCAAAAACTGACGCTGGGTCCTCCCCCCCTTCCAGCTTCGCCCGCGCAAACGTATGCAGCCTGTCAAATTCGCGATCTGCGGCCTGCGTTCGCTCGGAGTTGCATTTTCGGCATATCTTCGCGCCGAAGTGCAGGTTTTTCGATTTTGGCCCCTGAACATTGCGAACATTTTCGATGCTGCTGCCAAAACGCCCGATCACCATCTTGTCGGCTCCGAATTCGCTACGGATCGCAGATGCCTTTATCTTGTGTTCACCCGTAAGTTCTTCGGTCGCACCACACAGACAACAGTTTTCCAACCGGTTGGTTCTAAAGTGTATTCCCATCGGGTCCATCGTGCTCCTGCGGGTTTCAAGTTCGACGCTGCACCACAGATGAGCCCGATCGAATGGCGTAGGGCAGAGCCTTCCGCGCTGTGCCCTCGGGAAGCGGGAGGGCGGAGTCGTCGTAGTGCATAAAGCGCGGTAGCATGTGCGCGATGGAATTACACCAGATGACCTGCCCCCCGCAAGATCCCTCACCATGAAGTAGAGTCTGCCCAACCTATGTAGGAGCAGACGAATGCGTAAGAGCCGTTTCACCGAGGCGCAAATCATCGGGATGATCAAAGAGCAGGAAGCCGGGATGCCGACTGCGGAGGTGTGCCGTCGGCATGGGCTGAGCCCGGCGACCTTTTACAAGCTGAAGTCCAAGTATGGCGGCATGGAGGTGTCGGAGGCGGCACGGCTGAAGGCGCTGGAGGATGAAAATGCCAAGCTGAAGCGGCTGCTGGCAGACACGATGCTCAACAATGTGGTTCTGAAAGACCTGCTGGGAAAAAGCTGACGGCACCGAAGGAGCGGCGAGAGGCAGCGCTCAATGCGATGCGGGATCATGGCATCTCGCAGCGCAGGGCCTGCCGACTTGTCGGTGTCGACCCCAAGACGGTCCGGCGCGAACGCCCGCCCGACCATCCCGAGATCCGCCAGGAGATGAAAGAGATCGCAGGCAAACGCCGCCGGTTCGGCTACCGGAGGATCGGCGTGCTGCTTGAGCGCAAAGGCATGATCATGAACTACAAAAAACTTTACCGCCTCTACCGCGAAGAAGGCCTCGCGGTGAAGCGGCGGCGGGGCCGCAAACACGCCCGGGGCTCACGCACGCCGATGCCCGAAGCCACACGGCCGAACCAGCGCTGGTCCTTGGACTTTCTGGCGGACAGCTTCGGAGCCTCGCGAAAGTTCCGCATCCTGGCCGTGAATGATGACTGCTGCCGGGAAAACTTATGCCTGACCGCGGACACCAGCATTTCAGGTGAGCGCGTCGCTCGGGAGCTGGACGCACTGGTCCGGATCTACGGAAAACCCGCTTGCATTGTCAGCGATAACGGGACGGAATTCACCAGCCGGGCAATCTTGAAGTGGGCGGACAGGAACGGCGTGGATTGGCATTACATCGACCCAGGGAAACCGCAGCAGAATGCCTTCATCGAGTCATTTAACGGCAGCCTGCGGGACGAGCTTCTCAATGAAGAGCTGTTCGATACCCTGGACGATGCCCGCCGCAAACTGGCGCTGTGGCGCTACGATTACAACAACGTCAGGCCGCACTCTTCGCTGGGGAACAGAACGCCAAAACAAGCGCGGCAGGCGCTTGAGCAATTTGAGGGCTCCGCGCCTGCCGCGCTTGCCAAGCCCGAGACCGACGATTACCAAAACCAAACCCGCAGACTCTCCTCATGAGCGAGGGACCAGCGGGGGGCAGGTCACAGACAGAAAGATAACCGGCACCTCGTCTTCTATGGAAAGCTAATCCGATCCGGGTCTTGGGGGGGGCTTTGCCTCATCGAGAAAATGGTATGTTTTGCTTGCGATGAACCCGCGCAGTCGCTCAGGACTCGAGGTCGACCGCGCACGCTTACCCGATCGAGGTAGATTGAATAGGCAATGGTGGCACGCGCCAATAAGCCGCAGATAAGGATTGCGATTTCGCCCTTGCTCACGAACGACAGCATATCACATTTTGCAAGACAGTCCGGGGGCTTCGGAGCATTTCGAGCGGCCAGAGCTCTTCAGTTCGGAAATTTTTCGTTCGCGACGGTAATCATAACCTACGTTTCTGACGAAACCAGCGTTGAGAAGCTCACGGCTTTCAAGTCGCGGCTAAAGCATTTTGTTCCCATGTGGTTGCGAGGTCGGTGCGGATATTCATAATAGCCTCTTGACAGGGGTGTGCACGAAAAACAGCGATTTTGCGCACTCTTTTGGTAACTTGGCATAATGAGTTTATATGGCGACCCGGGGAGGACTCGAACCCCCGACCAAGAGCTTAGAAGGCTCCTGCTCTATCCAGCTGAGCTACCGGGCCACGCGGTTTCTACTACCACCATGACAGGGGGCTGAAAAGTTAAAACGGAAGAAGGAACTTATTCGGTTCATGCAGTTTTAATCGTCTATCGTCTATCGTCAATCGCGGGGCAGGGTCGGGTCTTCTCCAGACTCTCAAATACTTCGTATCTTTGCCCAACGCGTCGCTAAAAACCGACCCACTCGTCTCGTTCTTCTATACGCTCTTTGATGGCCAGCTTGGAGCCTTCGACCCTTTACATATCCAAAGCGCTCCCTTTCGGCTTTGCCTCGTTCCGGCCGCCCGAGGGCAGTCAGAACAAGTCAATTTGAACCGCGCGTTGGTCACGTGAACCCCACCCTAATTGAGAGCCAGCGCGAAGCCGGTTTGGCGCGAAGATCGACGCTCAATGATCTTCGGCAAGTCACTCGGTGCTCCCACTATCAAGACATGCTGCCTCGCTCGTGTAATAGCTGTATACAGCCATTCCCGCGTGATCATGGGTGCATTCTCCAATGCTACGATGACTGCGGGAGAAGCCGAACCCTGACTTTTGTGGCATGTAATGGCATAAGCGAGAGACACATCCAGGCCCATCTCTGGGGGGACCGGCCTGCTCGAAATCAAATCATCTCCATCCCAAGTGATCTCAATCTGAGGATAAATCCGGGCCACCCTTCCCAGCTGCCCGTTAACAACGCCATGCTTATAGTGATTACGTGTGCAGATCACAGGATCATTTGGGTAGACCCTGGCGTGCACACCAAGTCGCTTGGAGCCCTCGTAGTTCGGCGCAATCATTCGATCGTTGAATCGCCTGACGGTCTCGTTCATTCCAGCTGCAACAAGGATATCGTCGATATTCCTAAAACGTCTCAGGTCGGCATATCGCGCCTCCAAAGCATCAACGAGTTGCGACTTGGATGCACTGACGAACTGAACTCCCTCTGTTTGCCGTGTATATTCTTCAATTTCCGGCACGCCTCCAGCCCGGATAATTGAAGCGATCACAGGGATACTGGACCCATCAACCTGCCTAAGAGGTTTCGTCAGGTATGAAGTAATCTTTTCCTTCTCAACAAGAGAGTGGAAGGTCGCTCCAAACCCGATAGGCGGAAGCTGATGGGCGTCACCGACCATTAACAAGCGAACGGTATCGTGTGTCCGCAATTCGGCCAATAGCTCATACAGCGTTGGCGTATCGATCATACTGGCTTCGTCGAGAATAATCAGAGTATCGGCATGGACCTGTTCAATACCCTCAACAGGCTTCCCATCGGACAGGTCCCGAAGCTTGAACAGGAGTCTCGTAATAGTTGTCGCAGCGCGAAGATGATCACTTTCACTTACCGACTTGGTTAGCTGCAATGCAGCCTTGCCACTCAATGCAGCAAAAACAACGTTTCCACCCAGATACTCCCAAGCGTGCATGACCGCCGCCATCACCGTCGTTTTGCCGACTCCCGCTCCGCCCTGCAAACATGCCAGCGGCCGAGATAGGATTTCTCGAATGGTTATCGTTTGCTCTGGAGTGAGAGCAAAATCTATACTTCTTTGCGCATGTTCAAGCGCGGCTTTGATATTCTGTTCGGGGACGCGTTTCCCGGCCATATGGATATCAGCCAACATCGCAGAAACGCTATCCTCGAGAAAGCGGGTTGCAGCAGGACGGAGACCATTGGGCGCTTCAACCAGCTTCCCGGCAGCCAACCCGTGTTCAACCATCTTGGAGCGATTGACACCTGCAGGTGCGAGGCTTTTCCATGTGTCCCGGCTCGCGATGGTATCACCTTTAGCGAGCAGCTTTTTGGTGGCAAAATCGACGGCACCGAGATAGCGCTCAACATCCTTCTCAGGGTTTACAACTCCTTTGGAACGTAGAACCCGCAAGCCAAATTCGTCGGCCTCTTTCCAGTTCAAGAGCGCCGCAGCCAGATATGGGTTGTCCATTATCGCGTCTCCGCTCGGAGACTGCCCCAAAAGTCTCCAGAGCTTATTGGCAACGCGCCGATCATTCATGCCAAGGGCATCGAGCTTTGAATAGAAGTCGTATTCCCTTGCGACAATGCCTTCTTCAACATTCTTACTTGCGAACTCGGCTTGGACCAGAGCGGCGATCTTTCGTCCTAAGGCCGGTCGATCACCTTGAATTACTATGGCGAGGTCTTCGAGGCGTCCTGGATCTGACAGAACATTCTCGACCTCTGAGCCGAATGCCTCCACGATTTTTTTCGCACGAGACTGACCTACTCCCGTCAACTTGGTAAGGAAGGTGCGAAGCAAATAACCAGATGTTTTGACGCGCCGTATTGATGCCACTTCAATCTGCTTGTGTATTTGCCCATAATGATCGCGATACTCGCCTTCTATGCCATCCACACGATACGTTTCGCCGGCTATCGGGAACAAGGATAGATCGTTTACCACTACGCGAAACTTAGAGCCGTGCGCATTCTCCGCGCCGAAGATGACTCCCATTGCCAGCTGATTGACAATTGATGTGACGACCAGTTCCATCTACTTCACCCGCGGCATGATGCCTTGTCGAACGAGTTGCATTTGTTCCCGGAGCGATTGAAGTTCTCGGGTTAGCGCCGCGTTCCGTTGCTCGCTCACGCTAAGCCGCTGAAGGACGGCTGCGTAATCTGCCTTCGCCTTGATAGCGTTTTCGCGAGCGGACTTTGCTTGTTTTGTTATCGCAGCAATTCGCCCAGCTGCCAGCTCATCAATATCGCGTTCTGCATCTTGGCCTCGATACAGCCTTACATTGATCTCGGAGATTTGGTCGCGGAGGTTCTCATCCTTGGTGAAGTATTGTTTATCGTGTTCCCTAACTTGATACTTCCCGTCGCCCTTCGTGACTTCCTTGAGAAGGATGGTAAGGTTCTTGAGGTCGACACGCCCCTGGTTGTTGGTGGGATATTCGCCATCAAACTTTGCAAGGCCATGAAGTAGGCGCTGAGGTCCCCCAATTTTTTGATTAGCCATTTCCAAGCCCCTCCATCTTGCACCACTCGACATACGGCTGAGCAAGGTTCGATCCGGCAACCACCTCGTTCCCACCGATGGCCGTCCTATCTTCGATGGTATTTTTGTCGAAGTTTACCTCGTAATACGCATGGGACACGAGTGCGTTGACCAACTGATACGTTCGGAGTAGTTCCTGCTCCCTGCTTTTTGCCCCGCCCTTTTCTCGGGTGATAGAAGGGATCTTGGGGGTGGAACTTTCATTAACTTTCATTTTGCCGACAAAGGCACGCAAGCGCTCGTTGTCTGTTGAGACGTTGCTGAGGCGGAGTTCGAGCTCCGTCACTTTTTGCCTTAGCTTATTCAGCTCGGACTCCGCCCTCGACATGTAGCCGGATCTGCTGCCTTGGTCGTTAATGTATTTTATTATGAGCGCCCGGTATACTTTGTTCCGTCTCAGGGTAACGTCTGTAAGCCCGGTTGGCTGAGAGATGGCTTGAGACAGCGCCGTAATGGATTCGAAATTTGCGCGAACCTCCTTCAGCTTTGCGAGTTCCTGCTCAATCAGCCCTTTCTTTTTGGAGACAAGCGCATCTTGATACGCCCGCGCATTTTTTGAACCTTTAGGGGCTGGCATTGATTAGCCCCGTTTCTGATTTGGCTTGAGAGATGAACGATCCGACTTCCCGTTCGATAAGCTCTCCTGCTTCATCCCAGGTCATGCCAAGAGCTTTCAGGCGAGTTTTTATCATGCTGTATAGCGCCATCACCTCTTCATTTTCATCGGCAAAAATCTCTTGTTCAGACATGGACAATTTCCTTGCCAGCCGTGTTGCTTGGCGTCGGAGGACTTCATCGGTCAACGATGGATACATCTTCGCATCGACAATACGATCAACGAGGAATTGTGCCGGCTCTACTTGGCGGACCACGCGCTTCAGATGCAGCTTGATGAGGTCCGGGCTGCCAGTAACGATCCCTTCGGAGTTTTGCTCATCGAGTAGACGACGGAGCGTCATGCTTGCGTCCTGCCAGCCAACCAACTGATAGCTGTCGCTCATCAGATCGCCGTGGAGGCGCTTCTGGTGCGTTTGATCTGTGCCTACCTGTTTGGCCCTCGCCAGAGTGGTGCTTGTGGCCTGTATGCGGGCTGTAAGCTGCCTACACTTCGCCTCGATTGCTGGAAGGTGGTCTATGGACTTGCACGCCAGCTTACAGGTCCCACAAAGCATGGGGCCTCCAGCAGCCAGAATTACGTCATCCGGACATATTTCTCCGGCCACACAAATATGAGTGTCGCGGAACACCATTTCCGCAGCTTGGCTCGATTTGAGGAGTTCAATACCCGTCGGATCTTTGTTACTGGTTTCTGACTCATGAAGATCTCGCAGACTACTGATGCCGAACCGGCGTATTACGTCCTCTCTTACATGATCAGGTGACGTGAGTTGAGATCGCAACTCGGAGATTGGAGACGAGGCATCCAACTTCGGCCGTTCATGGTGTTTAAGAACATCGACGATCTGATCGAGCTCGGGGACGTCGTAATACGCCGTAACCACTGGATCGTTGTGCCCTACAAGATCGGCGAGAATCACGTATTCCGTGGACCCAGAACGCCGAGTCACAAAGCTTGCCCTTAGTGCATGGGGAGTGTGGACAGGTGACCACTTTAGTCTGCAAAAGGGATCTCTGCCGTGTGGGGATATTCCGAAGTCCCTATCTTTCGGCGGCTTAACCCGAATGAGAGGCTTAAAGGTAATTCCATTATCTTGTAGGAAACCCTGCATACCGAGAAGGATGTCTTCCCACACCTTTCCGTATTTCGCGTCGGAAATTACAGAGCCGTCATCGTTGGCGAAAAGCGGCACAAGAGGTTCGAACGGAGATGCCGAGCGCCCTTCATAATCGATCGCAATATCTGGAATCCTCTTTGCCGCCCGATGGTCCTGTTGGCGCATCAGCATTTCGACCACACGAGACAACACTCGTATGTCTTTAGTTTGCCCAGTCTTATCTGTATTGATATGTATGAGTTTGATTGGCTCTTCGTATTTGTAGCCGTCAAGATACTTTGCCCAGCTATCTTTATCGAGCCACTGAGACGACTGTCCGCGCAGTCCGGTTTCAAGGACAAGCGTCAATAGTCGAAGCGCGCTAAGATTTATTCCCCCTGCTGCCCGGTGTGTCCCAACAATGATGCGCTGCGGTATTTGCGATACTTTGAATATGTCATTCTTGTAGAAAACGCTGAACTCTACGTCGAGATTGGTGAGGTCAATGTAATGATCAGTGGACCTGTCACTGAAGATACATACCTCGCTTGCAATGTCCGGGCGTGCTTCAAGATACATACCAATGCGCTCTAATTCATGAAGATAATGAAACAGGAGCGGATATATCTCTTCCGAGAATGGAATCTTCGTGGTTCCGGTTGGTCGCCTCACAAAAGGAAAATCTCTTCTTGTGATTGGACATCTGAAGCTTGGCCCTGCGATGTCCGAAAACTCTTCCGAATTCAGGTTCAGTTCGACCCACTTAAAGAAATCTTCAATCGAATAAAGAATGCTCTTTCTGGTGGAAGCCGCTAAGCCGCGCTTTTCGAGATACTGAAGAAAGGTGGGGAACGACGCTGGGCGAAGTGTTTGGTCAACGAATGGATATCGTGTGAATTCTTTTGGGGACACCGGCACGTCAATGGGCTTGGACGAGAGTAATGAATACGTGGGGAGCATCACGGAAATGTAGTCGGCAAGAACATACAGCTGTTTTCTCTTCTGCTCAATGGCAGTTCGCCCCGTTTGCTCCCGGTGAATTAGATATTGAGAGAACAGCTTATCCCAGGCCTGAATAGCTTCCGCAGGGGGAACCAGCCCATCCAATTCCAGTTGCGGGTGAATAAAGAAGAAGCTTTCCCCCGTTCGCTGGTGGGGGGTTCTGAAAGCGTCTGCCTCTTCCGACTTCGACCTTCTTCCCGACTTCAACCGCTCTGTGGTTACGGATTGAAATGCGTCGTTCTTTGAATCCTCAAAGGCTCTTTGGTCTATCCCGATATATCCGCGATCCCTGAATACATTGACCACTCTTTCGACCGATGAGGGGTTTCCCTTGCTGTGTCTGTTGTGATTAGACATAAATGCGTGAAGTCGCGCCGCTTCATCCGCCTCGATGTCCGAGAATTCAAGCCAGTTTGTGCAGTATATCCAGCTTAGGGAATACTGATTAAGCCACTGCTGGACATGCGGCCCGAATTTTCTAACCTCTCTGTCATTCGGCTCATAGCTTGCCAGCTCCCTCAGAACCAAGGAAGGGCTTCTCTTCCTTAAGTCAGGAGTTATGGCTTTCTGCATCTTGATGTTGGGCGGCAATATAATATCGCCGTTATGCCATGCGATATAGAGAACTATTCGACAGAAGTTGCGGATATAGTTTGATGATCTGCTCTGTTCAGAATAAGAAAAGTATTTGCAGGACTGAACGATCTTGTCATCGGTGCGAGCCCTCAAATTCGCGATCTCGCAAAAGGATTTTATGACAGCAAGAGGGGCGTCCTTTCGCGTCACTGAGTCAGCGACATCCGTTGCCAGCTTAATTTTCCTTTTTTCCGCTCTGCTCGGCTCAGCACCCGCTTCTTGCCTAAGATGCGTGAGGGCGGATTGAATATGCATGCAAAGCCCAGGCATCGTTAAGTTGTCTGAGACAATTGGTTCGTCAGTCAAGTTTAACATTACTTACCTGCGTTGCAGCTGCGGCGTTATTCAGACGATCAGCGTTTTCGGAATATTTGTCGGCCATCCATTTCAATAGATGATCGACTTCCGGGCCCTCATTCATAGCGTGCATGTTCATGAGCAGTATCTTTGCATCAAGTGCAAGCTTGTCCTGTCGGGCGTATCTCAGTGTAGATTTAAGTTTTTCATGTCCCATTAGTCGCTGAACCTCGACTGGCCTCAGGCCATATTGGTTGTTCCCCAATGGCACATAATTAAGCATGAATGTGCCATAGAAGTGGCGTAGTGAATGGGGGGTAAGGTCGGACAGGTAAGCGTCTTTGCTCGGCAACCCTTTCTGGACGCGTCGAACTGCCCTCTGGAACGATTGAATTCGATTTTTGTCGGCCACGTCGATATATGGGCTTCGATCACCTTTCAGCTTTTGAAACACGAGCCTTTGATTTGGAGCGGGCATATACTCAGTTCTGATGTAACGTTCCAGCGCCTTGAAGAAGCGGTCTCGCAGGATTGGAATGAAGTATGTTTCACTTACCGCGCGTCCCTTCCACCTTCTCCGGAGTTCGTCAGGCATCTGGCTGGCGAAACGGCGGTTGTCGGGGTCTTCCACGACTACTTTTCTGCGTTCAAAGTCGATGTGGTTCATCTCCAATAGGAGAGCCTCATGGGGTCGAACACCCGTTCCCGCCGACAGTGCCCACAATGCTTCATCTCTCGCGCATGATGCACAGTCGAGTAGAGAGAGGATATATTCAGCCGGGAAGTCCTTGTCTCGATTGGGGCTATTGTCCTTACCCCTTACCTTTACGATCTTCTCGCCAGCTACCTTAGGATGATGGTTCATTACATTAGCCATCATACTGCTTTGATAAATTCTCTTTATCTCAGCGCCGGATCTTTGACGCATGGTCTCTTGGAAAATCTGCTTGGCAGGGCCTTCGGATATACTGCCCTCCCATTCCGCGATTTGCTGCATGTGCAATGCGTGACTTTCGCTTTCAAGAAGGAACTTGTTAATGGCCGCTGCATGGCCCTTTGCAGCTGCCTTAGTTAGCCTCTTTTGCCCGAGTAGTTTGCGCGAGATGATGTCGAAATCGCCACGTGCATTCGCCCCCGCCAATCTCGCAGGCAGATAGCCCTGAATGGCTTTCTTCAGTTCGAGCTGACTGCATGGAAGGCCGAACACTTTTGCTTCAGTCAAATAGTCCAGGAATGATGCTATATGATTTGAATAGGTCGCTACGGTTGAGGGACTAAGTCCTTCGCGGACAAGACTATTTACAAAAAGGTCGAATACTTGAACTGGATCTCCCGCGTTGTCGAGCAGAGTTAGCGTTCTATAGCGTCCAGCCTCTCGCGCCAAACGAGTGTAGTTCTTCATTTGTCCCGCCTCCATGAGGTCTGGACCACGTTAGAGGTTAATGTGTATCAGTCAATACCTGCGCACAACCTCAGAAAAAGCCTTTAGCTTGTAGGTTTGCTTGGATTGAGGGGGGTGATTAAGGTGTTTTAATGGTCTGGGTAACATAAGAACCCTCGGCCTGCCGATTAGAAGTCGGCTGCTCTATCCAGCTGAGCTAAGGGAGCACTCGGCCGCTTATAGGGGCAAGCCTCGCCCTGCATCAAGAGGAACCCGACGCGGTCCGGGTGGGTTGAGCCGTCATCGGACATATAACCCAAAGGAGGAAGCCATGTATCTGCGCAATATCCTACTCGGGGCCGCTTTGGCCACAACAGGCGCCGTGGCGGCGCAGGCCGAAAGCCATATGCAAACGGCGGCGACGGCCCAGGTCGCGGGCAATTCGAACGGAATTTCGGGCAATGTTTCGCTGAACACGACCGCATCGGGCCGCACCTTGGTTCAGATCGACGTGACCGGCGTGCCTGCGGGTACCCACGGCGTGCACCTGCATGAGACCGGTGATTGTTCGGCCGAGGATTTCAAATCCGCCGGTGGCCATATCGCGGGGGACCGCAAGCACGGTGTGCTCGTCGAAGGTGGGCCGCATCCCGGTGATATGCCCAATATGGTCGTGGGTGAAGATGGGGTGCTGGAAGCCGAAGTCTTCCTCGACCTGCTCGATATTGAGACCATGATCAAAGATGATGATGGTGCGGCCTTCATCATCCACAGCGGCGCAGACGACTACGAATCGCAGCCATCGGGCGACGCGGGTTCGCGTATCGCTTGTGGCGTGTTTGAGGCGTCGTGATTTAATGTGAATTTTTGGCACCTCCGTCCCGGGTTGTCGGAGCGGGGGTGTCGATTCGATCTGTAAGGGTGCTTGAGGTGTCGAGGGACCATCGCTCTTGCGAGGCATAGTTGGAAACAAGGAAGATTAATGGTGCTGCTGGAGAGAATTGAACTCTCGCACTCAGACTGACGCGTAGCGTCGGGCGTAAGTCGAGAGACCAGCGCTCGTGCTAGACGTTACATATCCGGAAATAAGGAAGATTAATGGTGCTGCTGGAGAGAATTGAACTCTCGACCTCTCCCTTACCAAGGGAGTGCTCTACCTCTGAGCTACAGCAGCGCCGTGGGCGGGTGATTAGCCGCAATCGAAAGGGGGCGCAACCCCTGATCTGGACCCTTCTTGCCCCCTGCGCTAGATAGGCGGCATGGCAAAGCAAAACGCCCCGGAAAAGAACGCGAAAACACCCTCTGCGCGGGAGGCGCGGCTGAAGGCTGCGCTCAAGGCAAATATGGCGCGGCGCAAGGCGCAGGCGCGCGCGCGGGCCGAGGATGTGGCGCAGGATACAGGCAATGGCCCCGAGGGGCCGGAAAAGGACAGCTGAACGATGGATTCCATTCTGGTCAGGGGCGGCGGTGCGCTCAACGGGCAAATTCCCATCGCGGGTGCTAAAAACGCCTGTCTGGCGCTGATGCCCGCCACATTGCTGAGCGAAGAGCCGCTGACGCTGACCAATGCGCCGCGTCTGAGCGATATTCGCACGATGACGCAGCTTTTGCAGTCTCTCGGCGCCGAAGTGGCCGCGATGCAGGACGGTAAGGTCATCACCATGGCAAGCCATGGGGAGATCAATACACGGGCCGAATATGACATCGTGCGCAAGATGCGCGCGTCGAATCTGGTCTTGGGGCCGCTTTTGGCGCGGGAAGGTCATGCCGAAGTTTCGCTCCCCGGCGGCTGCGCGATTGGTGCGCGCCCGATGGACATTCACACCGACGGTCTGGCCAAGATGGGCGCGGAGATCGACCTTCGCGACGGCTACCTTTACGCCAAGGCCGCGGGCGGTAAACTGAAGGGGGCGGTGATCGACTTCCCCTTTGCCTCTGTCGGGGCGACCGAGAATATCCTCATGGCAGCGACCCTTGCCAAGGGCACCACCGTCATCAACAACGCCGCGCGGGAGCCTGAGATCGTCGATCTGGCGGATTGTCTGCGGGCCATGGGCGCGCAGATCGAAGGCGATGGCACGTCCAGCATCACCATTCAGGGAGTCGACAGCCTGCATGGCGCCACCCATAAGGTCGTGACCGACCGGATCGAGCTTGGCACATATATGCTGGCCCCCGCCTTCTGCGGCGGTGAGGTTGAGCTTCTGGGCGGGCGAATCGATCTGCTGGAGGCGTTTTGCGAAAAGCTCGACGCGGCGGGCATCGACGTGAGTGAGACTGATGCGGGCCTCAAGGTCGCACGGCGCAACGGGCGGATTTCGGCAGTGGATGTCACCACCGAGCCGTTCCCCGGCTTCCCGACCGATCTTCAGGCGCAGATGATGGCGCTGCTCTGCACGGCTGAAGGCACATCGGTTCTGGAAGAGAAGATTTTCGAGAATCGCTTCATGCACGCGCCGGAGCTGATCCGCATGGGAGCGCGGATTGATGTGCAGGGTGGTACGGCCAAGGTCACCGGGGTCGAAAAGCTCAAAGGGGCGCCGGTTATGGCGACCGATCTGCGGGCGTCGATTTCGCTCATCCTCGCCGGGTTGGCCGCCACTGGAGAGACCACGGTCAGCCGGGTCTACCACCTTGATCGCGGCTATGAGCATGTGGTCTCCAAACTGCGCGGCGTTGGGGCGGATATCGAAAGGATCAGCGACAAATGACCGAAGATGCACGTTTCGAAGATGGCCGCGAAGCGCCGCTGAACCTTGGAGCATTGGATGCCGAGGATCTGACGGTGATCGCCTCGCTGACCCAAGACGCGGTCTTTCCCGCCTCCGAAATGCGCTGGCACCGCGCGGGCGCGCGCTTTGCGCTGCTGCTGAACCGTTTGCGGCATGAGGATACGGGGGCGGCGCGTCACGCGCCCGAGCGGGTGCAATCGGTGCTGATGTTCAACAACGTACAACGTGTCGCCAGCCAAGGTGTGCCGCAGGGCGATGCCGATACGATCCTGTCGCTGCTCGACATCGCGTTTGAAGAGGGCGACGCGCCCTCGGGCCATGTGACGCTGACATTGGCCGGAGACGGCGCGATCCGGCTAGAGGTCGAAGCGCTTGAGGTGACGCTCAAGGACGTGACCCGCCCCTATGTCGCCCCGTCCAAGAAACGGCCCGTTCACCCTGAGTGACGCCGCCGCATGGCGGGCAAGGATCGCAAGATGCCTGAACTGAAACAGAATAGATTTACCCGGGGCCGGATCACCGCGCTGCTGACCGAAGTGTCCGGTTGGGCGCTGATCCTCTTGGGCTGCGTCTTGGGCGCGGTGCAACTCATCGCGTCGCTCTCGGTCGCGACCTTGGTGGTGCCGCTCGCGCTGGTCTCTGGCGGTCTCTCCGCCATTTTGGTGGCGCAGGTGGCGCGTGCGATTTTCGACAATGCCCAAGACACCCGCGCCATGCGACTGGCGCAGCGCTCCGCCCCCGCTGCCACCTCTAAAACCGCGGGCCTGCGGGCCGAGCCCAGCCTGCGCCGCCCGCAGGCGTCTTAACTTTTTCGGGCCAGCCCTGCGCGGCGGCCCCTCTACGAAAGCTTGAACCCATGCCCGTCACGCTCGATGCCTCCGCCGCCGATTTCGAAGCGGCCTTTGACAAACTGCTGAACGCCAAGCGCGAGGACAGCCCCGATGTCGATGCCGTGGTGGCCGAGATCATCGCCGATGTGCGCGCCCGTGGCGATGCCGCCGTGATCGACCTGTCGCAGAAATTCGACCGCGTGACCCTGACCGCCGAAACCCTGCGCATCCGCGCGGAAGAGGTCGACGCCGCCGTGGCCGAAGTCTCTCCCGAAGACCGCAAGGCGCTGGAACTCGCCGCCGACCGCATCCGCGCCTATCACGCCCGGCAATTGCCCGAGGATGCGGAATGGACCGACCCCGATGGCGCCACGCTGGGCTGGCGCTGGACGCCGGTTTCCGCCGCGGGCCTCTATGTGCCCGGCGGATTGGCGAGCTACCCGTCCTCGGTGTTGATGAACGCGGTCCCGGCCAAAGTGGCGGGAGTGGCCCGTCTGGCCATGGTCGTACCGACGCCCGATGGCGTGCTGAACCCGCTTGTACTGCTGGCCGCCCGCATCGCCGGGGTGGATGAGATTTACCGCATCGGCGGCGCGCAGGCCGTGGCGGCGCTGGCCTATGGCACCGAAACGATCCCCCCGGTGGACAAGATCACCGGCCCCGGCAACGCTTTCGTCGCCGCCGCCAAACGCCGCGTTTTCGGCAAGGTCGGCATCGACATGATCGCGGGGCCATCCGAGATCCTTGTCATCGCTGATGGAGAGAACGATCCAGATTTCATCGCCCTTGATCTGCTCAGCCAAGCCGAACATGACGAGAGCGCGCAGAGCATTCTGATCACCACCGACCCTGCCTTTGCCCGCGCGGTGGAAGAGGCGGTTGAGAAACGTCTGCTCACCCTCGAACGCCGCGCCATCGCGGGCGCAAGCTGGCGCGACAATGGGGCGATCATCACCGTGCCGGACCTCGACGCCGCCGCCGCCCTCAGCAACCGCATCGCGCCGGAGCACCTTGAGCTTTGCGTGGCGGACCCGAAGGCGCTGTCGGACAAGATCACCCACGCCGGGGCGATCTTCCTTGGCCAATGGACGCCCGAGGCGATCGGCGATTACGTCGGCGGGCCGAACCACGTGCTGCCCACGGCGCGCTCGGCGCGTTTCTCCTCTGGCCTGTCTGTGCTGGATTTCATGAAGCGGACGACCCTGGCGCAGATGTCGCCCGAGGCGCTCAAGGCCATCGGCCCCGCGGCAGAGCGGCTGGCCCAGTCCGAAAGTCTTGAGGCGCATGGCCTGTCGGTCACCGCGCGTCTGCGCAAACTCAACGACTAGGGCAGGGGCAGCGCTGCCCCCGCCTGCGCGCTCTCGGTGTTGCCGATGCTTCTGACGTATCGTCAAATGCGCTGGCGGGGCGCAATCGCGGGCGCGCGTGTTCTCGCGCATTGCCCCCTCCCCACCGCTGCGCTATCCACGAAAGGGTATCGCCAGCAAAAAGGATGCGCCGATGACCCGCATCACCCATATCGCGCTTGATGACGCGAACATGCCGCCGCCCACGCCCGAGATCGATCAGGAGCGCAAGGTGGCCATGTTCGACCTGCTGGAAGAGAACAGTTTCATCCTGCCCGAACGCGAAAAGGGGCCGGTGCCCGAAGGGCCTTACCATCTGTCGCTCTCGATCCGCGACAAACGGCTGGTCTTTGACGTGCAGACCGAAGCGGCTGAAAAGGCAGCGGAATTTCACCTCTCCCTCGGCCCCTTCCGGCAGGTGGTGAAGGATTACTTCCAAATCTGCGAAAGCTATTTCGAAGCGGTCAAGAAGCTGCCCCCCAGCCAGATCGAGACGATCGACATGGCCCGGCGCGGCATCCACAACGAAGGCTCCCGCGTGCTGCAAGAGCGGCTCTCGGGCAAGGCTGAGATCGACACCGACACCGCCCGGCGGCTATTTACCCTGATTTGCGTTCTGCATTTCGGCGGATAAATGACGCAGCCGCTGCCTCAATCCGTTCTCTTCTGCTGCGATCACAACGCCGTCCGCTCCCCCATGGCCGAGGGGTTGATGAAGAAGTTCTACGGCACCGGCACCTATGTCCAATCCGTCGGCGTCAAGAACGATACGGAGATTGACGGCTTCTCCATCGCCGTCTGCAGAGAGTTGGATGTGGAACTCGACCGCCACCGCAGCCGCAGTTTCGACGAGATGGAGGAATGGGGCGACGATCTGGGGTCATTTGACCTTGTGATCGCGCTTAGCCCTGCCAGCCAGCGCCGGGCGCTGGAACTGACGCGGTTCTATCATCTCGACGTGGAATATTGGCCGATCCTTGACCCCACGGGGCTGGGCGAGGGGCGCGAGGCCAAGCTCACGCAGTTTCGCGCCGCCCGCGATCAAATCGTCGGACGGCTGATTAACCGTTTTGGCCAACCGCTCAGCCAAGACTGAGCAATCAGGTGTTGGAACAGGCCGCCGCGGCGCTTTGGCCAAAGGCTTTCCATGTGCTCCAGAAAGCATTGTCGCTTTTGTTGTCGGATTGGCGCATTTCCTGCAAACGGTGCGGGTCGCGGAAAATCTTGGCGCCTTGGCGCTGGTCCGAGCGCGACAGCGTCTGATCCGCCACCGCCTGCACACAGCCGCAGCGTGCATGACTGGAGCCGCGGCGCCCATCGGCCAGACAGGCCTTTTGGATCGGCCCCGTGGCGAAAAGAACCGGTGTGGGGGAGAAACGTCCGACGGCGGCATCGCTGGAATAACGTGTGCCGCCACAACCCGCCAAGATGGCGAGCGCCATCAAACTTGCAACTGTCCGCATTGATTTGCCCTATTGTTCTGGACCATGGGGTTTTCCCCTTGTCGGCCCGGTCTGCTCTGCCCGTCACTATGCCGCAAAACGGGGCTTCGCGCAATTCTCCTTTGGGGGGCTGCGCCCTTCGACCCGCGATAAAGCGCCGTGACGTGCGGGCAGGGGGCATGGGCGCGTTCATGGCCAATTGACGCAGGCGCGGCTCTGCGCCATATCCCCTTGCATGACACCGCTTGAAAACATCCGCAACTTCTCCATCGTGGCGCATATCGACCACGGCAAATCCACGCTGGCCGACCGGTTGATCCAACTCACCGGCACGGTCGCCGAACGCGACATGCAAAGCCAGCTTCTGGACAACATGGATATCGAGCGGGAGCGGGGCATCACCATCAAGGCGAACACCGTCCGCATCGAATACCCGGCCAAGGACGGCAAGACCTATGTGTTGAATCTGATCGACACGCCCGGACACGTCGATTTTGCCTATGAGGTCGCGCGCTCCATGCAGGCGGTCGAGGGCTCGCTGCTTGTCGTGGACGCCACGCAGGGTGTCGAGGCGCAGACGCTGGCCAATGTCTATACCGCCATCGACGCGGATCATGAGATCGTGCCGGTGCTGAACAAGGTCGACCTGCCCGCCTCCGACCCCGACCGCGTGCGCGAGCAGATCGAGGATGTGATCGGCATCGACGCCTCCGAGGCCTGCCTGATCTCGGCCAAAACCGGCGTCGGCATCCCGGACGTTCTGGAAGCCATCGTCAACAAGCTGCCCGCGCCCACGGGCGGCGACCCCGACGCGCCGCTCAAGGCGATGCTGGTAGACAGTAAATACGACCAATACCTTGGCGTCATTTGTATCGTGCGCATCGTGGAGGGCACCCTGAAGAAGGGCGACCGCATCCGCATGATGAAAACCGGCGGCACTTATGATGTGGACGACGTGGGGGTCTACCGGCCCAAGATGGTCGGCGTCGACAGTCTCGGCCCCGGCGAGATCGGCTATCTCAACGCCTCGATCAAACAGGTCCGCGACACCCGCGTCGGCGACACGATCACCCATGAGAAACGCAAATGCGAAACCGCGCTGCCGGGCTTCAAACCCTCGGTGCCGGTGGTCTTCTGCGGCCTCTTCCCGGTTGACGCTAATGATTTCGAGGACATGCGCGAGGCGATCGAGAAACTCGCCCTGAACGACGCCTCCTTCACCTATGAGATGGAGACTTCCGCCGCGCTTGGCTTCGGCTTCCGCTGCGGCTTCCTTGGCCTTTTGCACCTTGAGGTGATCCGCGACCGGCTTGAGCGCGAGTATGACATCGACCTCATCACCACCGCGCCTTCGGTGATCTACCACGTCCACATGAAGGACGGGGAGATGCAGGAGCTGCACAACCCCGCCGACATGCCCGACATGACGCTGGTCGATCACATGGAGGAGCCGCGGATCAAGGCCACGATCCTCGTGCCCGACGACTACCTCGGCGACGTGCTGAAGCTCTGCCAAGACCGCCGCGGCATTCAGGAAGACCTGACCTATGCCGGCTCCCGCGCCATGGTGGTCTATGACCTGCCGCTCAATGAGGTGGTGTTTGATTTCTACGACCGGCTGAAGTCGGTCACCAAGGGCTACGCCAGCTTCGACTACCAGATGATCGGCTACCGGCAGGACAATCTGGTCAAGATGCAGATCCTCGTGAACGACGAGCCGGTGGATGCGCTCTCAACCATGGTGCACCGCGACCGCGCCGAGATGCGCGGCCGGGCGATGGTTGAAAAGCTGAAAGACCTGATCCCGCGCCACATGTTTAAGATCCCGATCCAGGCGGCCATCGGCGGCAAGGTGATCGCGCGCGAGACGCTCTCGGCGATGCGCAAGGACGTGACGGCGAAGTGTTATGGCGGCGACGCCACGCGGAAGAAGAAGCTGCTGGAGAAGCAGAAGGCCGGTAAGAAGAAGATGCGCCAGTTCGGGAAAGTGGATATCCCGCAGGAAGCGTTTATTTCGGCGCTGAAGATGGACAGCTGAGGCTGTCCATTTTTCGGTGCGCGGCCCCCAAAACCACCCGTAGGGTGCGTGCTCCGCACGCACCTTTCAAACCATGTCACCGCCCGCAAAGAACACCGTCAACGCCCGCGCCGCCTCGCATACAAAGGTGCGTGGGGACCACGCACCCTACGGGGCCGCATTTCGGTGGATGGACGACAGAGGCCAATCTTCCGGGTTTTCGACGTACCCGTGCTTGACGGGATTGTTCCAACAATAGCCGACATGCGCGTCGAAGTCGCGTCGATCCCGAATGTGGTGCTCCCAGAAGCGGCGCTGCCAAAGGCCGCGTTCGCCGCGCCTGTCATGGCTCGACCGCGTTGCGCCTTTTGGCAAGACCCTTGAAAACCGCGCCTTGATCAATCGCCAGCGCAGCGAGTAATCGCAGTCGCCGGGAGGCAGGGTCCAAACGCAATGTAGATGATCCGGCAGCACCACGAAGGCGTCGATCCGGAACGGCCGTTCTGCCTTGGTTTGGCGTATCGCAGTGCGCAGAAAATCTACATGCCGGACCAGAATGTCCGACAGGCGGTCGGCTAAGTTGACGGTGGAGAAGATGGTCGCACCGGCGATGCGGGGACGGCGATAGGAGGACATCCGTGGAGGTTGCTGCGAGGTGGTAAAGGAATGGTAAACCTCGTGCCAAACCCCTGGGGATTTGGCTGCGCCTGAACCTTCCCAACCAGTGTACACCGCCCCCGCCATATGCGACCTTCTGCACCAAACACTACAGGACCCCCACCCATGACCACCCCCTGCATCCTCTGCGTCGCCATCACCGGCTCCGTCCCCACCAAGGCCGCCAACCCCGCCGTGCCGATCTCGATCGCCGAGCAGGTCGAGTCGACTCATGCGGCCTTCGAGGCCGGGGCCTCCATCTGCCACGCCCATGTGCGCAACGATGATGAAACTCCGTCCTCCGATCCCGAAAAATTCGCGCGACTGATGGAAGGCGTGCAAAAACATTGCCCCGGCATGATCATCCAGTTCTCCACCGGCGGGCGTTCGGGCGCGGGGCGGGAGCGGGGCGGGATGCTCTCGCTCAGGCCCGACATGGCCTCGCTCTCGGTCGGGTCCAACAACTTCCCGACGCGGGTTTACGAGAACCCGCCGGAATTGGTCGATTGGCTGGCCTCGGAGATGAAAGCCCATGAGATCAAGCCCGAGATCGAAGCCTTCGATCTCAGCCACATCCACAAGGCCGCCGAGATGAACCGTGACGGGCGCATCCCCGGCCAGCTCTATGTGCAATTCGTCATGGGCGTGAAAAACGCCATGCCGGTGGACCGTGAGACCTTTGATTTCTACATCCAGACGCTGAACCGCCTTGCGCCCAATGCGCAGTGGTGTGCCGCCGGGATCGGGCCGAACCAGATCGTGCTGAACGAATGGGCCATTGCGGCGGGTGGGCACACGCGGGCCGGGCTGGAGGACAACGTGCGGCTGGACCGCGAGACGCTGGCGCCCTCCAACGCGGCGCTGATCCAGCGCGCGGCGGATCTCTGCGCGAAATATGAGCGCCCCGTCGCCACGGCTGCACAAGCGCGTGAGATTCTCGGCCTGCGCCCCTCATAGGCTTGCCGCGAAACGGGTGCCGCGTTGAAATGCGGGGCGGGGCCGCTATGTCCCGTTCCAGCAACCAACAGGAGCCTGAAATGTCCCAGACCCGCCGCCATTTCCTTGCCACCTCCGCCGCTGCCGCTGGCGTCGTGACCCTGCTGCCCTTCGCCGCCCGCGCCGCCACGCAGAGCGGTGATACCTTCGACACCGACGCAGGGCCGATCACCGTGCACCCCGTCGATCACGCCTCCATCGTGTTGGAGACGCCAAAGGGCGTGATCTATGTCGATCCGGTAGGCGAGCCCGCGCAATACAGCGATTTCCCGGCGGCGGACCTAATCCTCATCACCCATGAGCACGGCGATCACTACAACACCGATACGCTTGCCGCGCTGGCGGGCGATGACGTGCAGATCATCACCAACCCCGCCGTTTTCGACATGCTGCCCGAAGCGCTTGCCGCCAAGGCCAACAAGATCGCCAATGGCGAGAATACCGAGTTCAACGGCCTGCCGATCAACGCGATCCCGGCCTATAACACCACCGAAGAGCGCAAGAAGTTCCACCCAGAGGGGCGCGACAACGGCTATATCCTCGGCTTCGACGGCTTCCGCGTCTATATCTCGGGCGATACCGAAGACACGCCCGAGATGCGCGGGCTGACCGATATCTCGCTGGCTTTCGTCTGCATGAACCTGCCCTTCACCATGGATTCCAACGCCGCCGCCTCGGCGGTGGCCGAGTTCAAGCCCGCTTACGTTTACCCCTATCACTTCCGGGGCAAAGACGGCGGCACCCAAGACCCGCAAGAGTTCGCCAAACGCGTCGGCACCGATGTCGAGGTCAAATTCGGCGACTGGTATTAAAATTCGGCGGCCACGTCCTAAGCGGGCGTGGCCGCCTTCTATACGGGCCGTTCGATCCGAACAGCCGATTCCGGGGTCTGGTGGGGCTGTTCCACGCCTGCACCAACCTTCGGGAAATTTTCCCTTAACAAATTCAATAGCCTAACCGATCCTCCTGCCGATGGCCGAAGTTTCGCTTGATCGCCTTCGGTCCGCGGACTAGCGTGACCTGCGACAAATGCGAAACAACGGTTCGCATTGCGAAACAAGTCTCTGGGAGGAGCCGACATGACAATTTTCAAACACCTGAGCTGCGCCGCAGCTCTGGCGCTGGCTGGTGGCGCGGTAAGCGCTGAGACCGTGTTGATTCATGGGGAAGCCGGGCCGAACCGCGGTGCGCGCGCGCAGGCATTGCAGTGGTTCGCCGATCAGGTCGCCGAACGGTCCGACGGCGATATGCGCCTCGACATCCAGTGGGGCGGGGCGCTGTTCAAAGCCAATGCCGCCGTGCAATCGCTGGCCGATGGCGTGGCCGACACCGGCTCGGTCATCGCGGTTTACTACCCGCAAGAGATGGCGGGCTACGGCATCGCCGACCTGCCGGTGAACAACCCCGACGCTTGGGTCGGCATGCGCGCCACCGATGAGCTGATGCGCAGCAACGAAGCCATTCAAGAAGACCTCGCCGACAAGAACCTCGTCTACATCGGCACTTGGACCACCTCTCAGGTGAACATCGGCTGCAAGGGCGGCGCGATCAAATCCGTCGACGATATCTCGGGCAAGAAGGTCCGCGGCGTCGGCGCCTATGGCAAGGTCTTCGGCGAGCAGGGCGCGAATATGGTCAACATGTCGATCTACGACGCCTACCAAGGGCTCGACACCGGTCTGATCGACTGTTCGCAGGGCTACAGCTATGCCGTCGCGGCGCTGAAGCAGGCCGAGGTGATGGACAGCTATACGATCCTCGATTGGGGTCAGGTCGGCGGCCTTGGCATCTTTATGAACAAGGACATGCACGACAGCCTGACGGAAGAGCAGCAGGAAACGCTGGCCGAGGTTGGCGCGGACATGGCCGATGAATTCGGTCGTCTGATCACCACCGCCAACGAAAAGGCCATCGCCTCCATGAAAGAGCAGGGCGTCGAAGTCATCACCCTGCCCGAAGAAGACCGCGCGAAACTGGTCAAGGCCGGTGAGAAGTTCCTTGACGAATGGGTGCAAACGGCAAGCTCCGCCGGTCTGCCCGGTGAGGAACTGCTCGAAGAGTATAAGGCGCTCATCGCCAAATACACCGAAGAGCGTGACGCCAACGGCTACCCATGGGACGCCGCTGGTAACTGATCGCTGACACTGGGGAGGGGCAGCATATGTTGGTAAATCTGGAGAAAATCCTGTTGGGACTGGGGGCCTTGGCGGTGATCGCCTTGGGGGTGTTGATCACCTCCAACGTGATCGCCCGCGCGCTCTTTGCCAGTCAGGTGCCCGATAGCGTGACCATGGTGCGAGAGCTCATGGTCGCCGCCATCCTGCTGCCCCTCGCCGCCGCCACCGCGGCCCGTGCGCATGTCTCGGTCGCCTTCGTGACCGACCGTTTTCCCGAACGCGCGCGTTCGGTGCTGATCGTGGCAGGCTCTGCCATCGGGATGCTGGCGCTGGCGCCGCTGATCTATTCCGGCGGGCGCGAATTCCTCTCCGTGGTGGAGAAGGGGAGCTTTTTCTATGGCGACCTGAACCTGCCCAAGTGGCCGGGGCGGTTGTTGTTCCTGATCGGGATGATCGCCACTTTCTTGCGGCTGGCCGAGCTGACATGGCGCGACGGGCGCACGGTGCTTGCAGGCGGCGTCGTCTCGGATGAGCAACATCATGCGGCTGACCTTATGGTTGAAGAGGACCTGCGCTAATGGATGCTTCGACCATCGGAATGATCGCCTTTGCCGCGGTACTGATCATGTTGGCCCTGCGGGTGCCGATCGCCTTCACGCTGGCCTCGGTCGCGACCGTCGCCACCTTCTTTATCTTCGCCTTCCGCACCGGGACTTTCATGCCCGAGCGCGCGATCAAGGCGACCACCTCGATGGTGTTCTCGAACTCCTTCGACCTTATCCATTCCTACGATCTGTCAATGATCCCGCTCTTCGTGGCGCTTGGACATATCGCTTACCGCGCGGATATCACGACGAAAATCTACCACGCCGCCAAGGTCTGGCTGACCAAGCTGCCGGGTGGGGTCGCCATGGCCTCTGTCATGGGCTGCGGCGGGTTTTCCGCGATCACCGGCTCGTCCATCGCCTGCGCCTCGACCATGGGCAAGATCTGCACGCCCGAGATGCTGCGCATGGGCTATGACCCGCGCCTCGCCACCGCCTCGGTCGCGGCGGGGGGCACGCTGGGCTCGCTCATTCCGCCTTCGGTGCTCTTCATCATCTACGGCATCTTCACCGAGACCTCGATCTCCTCGCTCTTCCTCGCCGGTGTTCTGCCGGGGCTGCTGACGCTGATGGGCTTCGTGCTGGTCATCGCCGTTTGGGTCTGGCGCGATCCATCGGTCGCCCCCTCGACCGACCAGCGCTACAGCGCGGGGGAGCGTTGGACCGCAGCGCTCGAAAGCTGGCCCGCGCTGCTGCTCTTCGTGCTCATCATCGGCGGCATCTACGGCGGCATCTTCACCGCGACCGAGGCCGCAGCTGTCTGCGTCGTCTCGGCCACGCTGATCGGTTTTGCGCAGAAGAAGCTCGACTGGGCGGGCCTCTGGGCTGCGGTGAAAGAGACCTGCGTGCAGACCTCCGCCATCTTCCTCATCGCCGCCTCGGCCAAGATCTTCGTGGCCTTCGTCGCGCTGACTGGCGTCGCTGGCACCATCGTGGGCTTCGTCTCTGACGCGCAGATGTCGCTGGTGGTCCTGATGCTCTGCATCGCGCTGATCTACCTGCTTTTGGGCATGTTCCTTGATCCCATCGGCATCATGGTGCTGACTCTGCCGCTGATGATCCCGCTGGTAGAAAGCTATGACCTGAACCTCATCTGGTTCGGCGTCGTGGTCATCAAGCTGTTGGAGATCGGCCTGATCACCCCGCCGGTGGGTCTGAACGTCTTCGTCATCGCCAACGTGGTGGGGCGTGAAGCGCCGATCGACAAAATCTTTGCCGGGATCACGCGCTTTCTCAGCGTCGACGTGATCGTGCTGATCCTGATCATGTCCTTCCCGATGATCTCGCTCCTGATCCCGATGGCGGCGCGATGAACCAGGCGGCTTCCGATACCGTCACGGACCGCAAGTTCGCCAATACGCTAGCGCGGGGGCTTGGCATTCTGCGGGCCTTTCGCGCCAGCGACAGCGGGCTGAGCCACGCCCAGATTGCCGAGCGGACGGGGCTGCCGAAACCCACGGTGTCGCGGCTGACCTATACGCTTTGCGAGTTGGGGTATCTGGCCCATGGCGGGCGCAACGACAAGTTTCGACTTGGGCCTGCGGCGATTGCGCTCGGCTCCGTCGCCTCTGTCGCGGTGAGCTTCGTGGATATGGCGTCGGATGCGATGCAGGAACTGGCGGATGAGACCCGCACGCTGGCGTTGATCGCCGTGCGCGATGGCGACCGGATGATGCTGGTACGCACTTGGCGGCCGCGCACGGCCTCGACGATCTGGCTGGAGCCGGGGCACCGCATTCCGGTCTATGGCTCCTCCTCGGGTCTGGCCACGCTGGCCAGCCTTGACGAAGACCGTTTCGAAGCGTTGGAACCCGACGACCGGCTGCGCGATTTCCGCCGTGAGGGCTATGAGCAACTGCTGGCGCAGGGCTTCGTGCTGGCCCCGCCCGACACCCGCTATGCCCGCAATGTAAACGCGGTCAGCGTGCCCTATTACGCCGGTGAGTTCGGAGAGCCGGTGTCCTTTAGCTGCGGTGCGCTGCCGGCGGACTTGCCCGACGACCGCATTCTGTCACAAGTGGGGCCAGCCCTGCGTGACGTGGTCAGCGGCATCGAACAACGCACCGGACGGGCACCCGCCCTGTCACGGCGCGGATAAAGAACAAGGAGACATCATCATGACCGACAAGATCGCCTATTCCCGCCATGACGACATCGTCGTGCTGCGCATCCAGAACCCGCCCGTCAACGCGCTGAGCCAAGCCGTACGCCAAGGGCTGGCCGATGGCATGGACCGCGCCGAGGCCGAGGACGGCGTGCGCGCCGTGATGATCGTGGGCGAGGGCCGCGCCTTCATCGCGGGGGCCGATATCACCGAGTTCGGCAAGCCGCCGATGGAGCCGCATCTGCCCAACCTGTGCAACCGGATCGAAGCCTCGCCGCTGCTGGTCGTCGCCTCCATGCATGGCGTGAGCCTTGGTGGCGGTCTCGAGGTCGCGCTCTCGGCGCATTACCGCATTGCCCAGCCTTCGGCGCGTGTCGGTTTGCCCGAAGTACACCTTGGCCTGATCCCCGGCGCAGGCGGCACCCAACGTCTGCCGCGCCTCATCGGCGTGGAACCCGCCCTCGATGCGATCACCACGGGCCGCCACATCAAGGCACCGCAGGCGCTGGAAATGGGCATCGTCGACCGCGTGGAAGAGGGCGATCCGCAGGAAGTGGGGCTCGCCTATGTCCGTGAATTGCTCGACAGCGGGGCCGAGCGCCGTCCGATCTGCGACATGCCCGCGCCTGCACCCATCGACTGGGATGCAGCCTATGAGGCGACGCTGAAAAAGGGGCGTGGCCAGATTTCCCCCGCTGAGGCGGTGCGTGCCGTGCAGGCGGGCGTCGAGAAACCCTTCGAGGAGGGCATGAAGGCCGAGCGCCGCATCTTCTCGGAACTGATGAACACCGACCAGCGCCAGGGCATGATCCACGCGTTCTTCTCCGAGCGGGCGGTCAGCAACCTGCCGGAACTCAGGGGCGTCGAGCCGCGGGAGTTGAAAGCCATCGGTGTGATTGGCGGCGGTACCATGGGTGCAGGCATCGCCACGGCGGCGCTGCTTTCGGGTTTCTCGGTCGTGCTGATCGAGATGAAGGACGAGGCCGCCAAGGCCGCGCATGACCGTATCTCCGGCAACCTGCAGGGCGCGTTGAAGCGCGGCAAGATCGATCAGGCGAAGTTCGATCACCTGACCGGCGAGGCGCTCACGGTCTCCACCGAGTATGACAGCCTCAAGGACGTCGATCTGGTGGTCGAAGCGGTCTTCGAAGACATGGACGTCAAAAAGCAGGTCTTCGGCAAGCTCGACGCGGTCTGCAAACCGGGCTGCGTGCTGGCCTCCAACACCTCCTATCTGGACGTGAACGAGATCGCCGCCAGCACCAAGCGCCCCGAGGACGTGATCGGGCTGCACTTCTTCTCGCCCGCGCATGTGATGAAACTGCTCGAGGTCGTCGTCGCCGACAAGACCGCGAAAGATGTGGTCGCCACGGGCTTTGCGCTCGGCAAGGCACTGGGCAAGGTCTCTGTCCGCGCAGGTGTCTGCGACGGCTTCATCGGCAACCGCATCCTCGCCACCTACCGCACGGCGGCGGACCACATGGTACTCGACGGGGCAAGCCCCTACAAGATCGACGCAGCGCTTGAGAAATTCGGCTTCGCCATGGGCCCCTTCGCCGTGGCCGACCTCGCCGGTCTCGACATCGGCTGGGCTACGCGCAAGCGCAAGGCCGCGACGCGCCACCCCGAGGAGCGGGTACCGACCTATATCGACCGCCTGTGTGAACAGGGCCACTTCGGCCAGAAGACCGGGCAGGGCTATTACATCTACGAAAAGGGCAAACGCGGCGGCACGCCGAACCCTGAAATCACCCGTCTGATCGAAGAAGAGCAGAAGGAGCGCGGCATCACCCCGCGCGACTTCACCGACGCCGAGATCGTGCGCCGCTACATGTGCGCCATGGTCAACGAGGCTGCCAAGGTGCTGGAAGAGGGCATCGCTCAACGCCCGCTCGACATCGATATGACGCTGCTCTTCGGCTACGGTTTCCCGCGCTACTGGGGCGGCCCGATGAAATGGGCCGACATCCAAGGCCTGCCCAATGTGCTGGCCGCAATCGAAGGTTTCGCCGAGCAGGACCCGTGGTTCTGGAAGCCCGCGCCCCTGCTGGCCGAATTGGTCAAGACCAACCGCACTTTTGATGATCTGAACAAGGAAGCTGCCAAATGAAACAGGCCGTTATTGTCTCCGCCGCCCGCACCGGGTTGGCCAAATCCTTCCGCGGGTCATTCAACATGACCCATGGGGCCACCATGGGCGGCCATGTCGTCGCCGAAGCCGTGAAACGCGCGGGCGTCGACCCGTCGGCCATTGAGGACGTGATGATCGGCTGCGGCTACCCCGAAGGCGCCACGGGCTCGAACATCGCGCGCCAGATCGCCCTGCGTGCGGGCCTGCCGGTGACCGCTTCGGGCGTCACCGTGAACCGCTTCTGCTCCTCGGGTCTGCAAACCGTGGCCATGGCCGCCAACGCGATCTGCATGGAAGGCGCGGGCCCGATGGTCGCGGGCGGGGTCGAGAGCATCTCGATGGTCCAGCCCGATGCCAAATCCGTAAAGGAAGCCTGGCTGAAGGAGCACAAGCCCGAGGTCTACATGGCGATGATCGACACTGCCGACATCGTGGCCAAACGCTATAACATCTCCCGCGAGGATCAGGACGCCTACGGTCTGCGCAGCCAGCAACTCATTGCCAAGGCGCAGGAGGCCGGTCTCTTCGACGATGAGATCGTGCCGATGCAGACCACCATGGGCGTGCAGGACAAGGAAACCAAGGAGATCTCCACCCGCGAGGTCACCGTGGACCGCGACGAATGCAACCGCCCCACCACCACGATGGAGGGGCTTGCGGGCCTCACCCCGGTGCGCGGCGAGGGGGCCTTCATCACCGCCGGCAACGCCAGCCAACTGTCGGATGGCGCCGCCGCATTGGTGCTGATGGACAGCAAAGAGGCGGAGCAGCAGGGGCTAGAGGCCATGGGCGCCTTCCGCGGCTTCGCCGTCGCGGGCTGCGAGCCCGACGAGATGGGCATCGGCCCGGTCTTTGCCGTGCCGCGCCTCTTGGAACGCCACGGCCTCAGCGTCGACGACATCGACATCTGGGAGTTGAACGAGGCTTTCGCGAGCCAAGCGCTTTACTGCCGCGACCGTCTGGGCATCGACCCGGACAAGTGCAACGTGAACGGCGGCTCCATCGCTATCGGTCACCCCTTCGGCATGACCGGGGCGCGGATGACCGGCCACATCCTGCGCGAAGGCCACCGCCGCGGCGCGAAACTGGGCGTCGTGACGATGTGCATCGGCGGCGGCATGGGGGCGGCTGGCCTCTTCGAAATTTACTAAAGGGGGCCGACATGGACCTGAGCTATACAGACGAAGAACGCGCCTTCCGCGAGGAGGTGCGTCAATTCCTCGCCGAGAAACTGCCCAAGGAACTCTCCGAAAAGGTGCGCCGTGGGCAGGAGCTGACCAAGGACGACCACGAACGCTGGCACGCGATCCTGAACGAGCAGGGCTGGCTTGCCACCAACTGGCCGAAAGAGTTCGGCGGGGCCGCGTGGAACGCCGTGCAGCGCCATATCTTCGAGGAAGAGGCCGCCGCGCACCACGCGCCGCGCATCGTGCCTTTTGGCCTGTCGATGCTGGCCCCGGTGCTGCAGAAATTCGGCTCGAAAGAGCAGCAGGACTACTGGCTGCCGCGGATTCTTTCGGGTGAGGACTGGTGGTGTCAGGGCTATTCCGAGCCGGGCGCCGGGTCCGACCTCGCCTCGCTGAAGACCACCGCGGTGAAGGACGGTGACCACTACATCGTCAACGGTCAGAAGACATGGACCACGCTGGGCCAGCACGCCAACATGATCTTCTGCCTCGTGCGGACGAACAAGGAGGTGAAGCAGCAAGAGGGCATCTCCTTCCTGCTGATCGACATGGAAACCCCCGGCATCACCGTGCGCCCGATCATCCTGCTGGATGGCGGCGCCGAGGTGAACGAGGTCTTCTTCGACAACGTGAAAGTGCCCGCCGAAAACCTCGTGGGCGAGGAGAACAAGGGCTGGACCTACGCCAAGTACCTTCTTACCCATGAGCGCACCAACATTGCGGGCGTGGGCTTCTCCCAAGCCGGTCTTCAGGCCGTCAAACGCATCGCCCGCTCCGAGATGGCCGGGGGCCGTCCGCTGATCGAGAACCCGCATTTCGCCGCCCGCGTGGCACAGGCCGAGATCGACCTGATGGCGATGGCGACGACCAACCTGCGGATCATCTCGAAAGCCGCCGCAGGGCAGGCGCCGGGCGTGGAAAGCTCCATGCTGAAGGTCAAAGGCACGATCATCCGGCAGGAGATCAACGATCTGGCGCGTCGCGCCGCCGGGGTCTACGCTATGCCCTTTGCCTCCGAAGCGGTGGCAGGCAGCAACGACGCGCTGCCCGATCCCAATGACGCGGGCCCCGTGGCCGCGCAATATTTCAACAACCGCAAGCTGTCGATCTTCGGCGGCTCCAACGAGATCCAGCGTGGGATCATCGCCAAGACCATGCTGGGAGGTGGCAAATGAATTTCGACCTGACCGAAGAACGCCAGATGTTGCAGGACAGCCTGCGGCGGTTCCTGCGCGACAAATACGACACCGAAACACGCAACCGCATCCTTGAAAGCGAGACCGGCTATTCGACCGAGATCTGGGAAGGTCTGGCCGAACTGGGCGTGATCGGTGCGCTCTTCACAGAAGAGCAGGGCGGTTTCGGCGGTGCCGGTTTCGACCTCGCCGTGGTTTTCGAGGAGTTGGGCCGCGCTGGCGTGGTCGAGCCGCTTCTGGACAGCGCCGTGCTGGCCGGCGGGCTGATCGCCGATCTCGGCACCGAAGAACAGCAAGAGCATATTGAGCAGCTGATCGGCGGCGCGCTGCAACTCGCCTTCGCCCATGGCGAACCGGGCAGCCGCTATGACCTCGAGCGCGTCACCACTTCGGCCACGCAAAACGGCGACCAGATCGTGCTCAGCGGTCGCAAGGCCGTGGTGGCGAATGCCGAGGCCGCCGACATGCTCGTCGTCTCCGCCCGCGAAAGCGGGGAGGCAGGGGACCGCGACGGCATCTCGCTGTTCCTCGTGCCCGCCGATGCCAAGGGGCTGACCGTGACCGGCTACGCGCTCTTGGCCGGTGGCCGCGCCGCCGAGGTAACGCTGGATGACGTGACCCTGCCGGAAAGCGCCCGTCTGGGCGCGGCGGGCAAGGCATTTGAGGCGATCGAGACCCGCACCGCCAAGGCCACCGCTGCGCTTTGTGCCGAGACACTCGGCGCGATGGAGACCGCCTGCACCCTCACGCGCGAATACCTCGGCACCCGCAAGCAGTTCGGCCGCCCGATCGGCAGCTTTCAGGCGCTGGCGCACCGCATGGCGGACCTGCTCATCGACCTCGAACAGGCGCGCTCGGCGGTGATCAACGCGGCGGGCCATCTGGAAGACGACCGCGCCAGCCGCGAGCGTCACGTCTCGGCGGCGAAGAACCTGATGGGCCGCGTTGGCCGTCTGGTCTCGGAGGACACGATCCAGATGCATGGCGGCATCGCCATGACGCAGGAGTACGAACTGGCGCATATCGCCAAGCGCATCACCATGGCGGACCACCGCTTTGGTGACGTCGACCATCATCTGGAGCGGTTCATTGCACTATCCGCCGCATGATGCACCGACCAGCGGGGTTCAGCAGCTGATCGGGTTTACCCCCGACCTGTCGAACCCCGATGGCAGCACCCGCGTGACGCTCGACCTCGGCCCGCAGCACCTGAATGTTTCGGGCGTGCTGCACGGCGGGCTGCATACGCTGATGCTTGACGTTGCCGCCGGTTTCGCCTGCGCGCGGCACTGCGCGATGAGCGGGCCTTTCGTGCCGATGCTGACGCTCTCGCTGACCACCGACTACATCGGCGCGGTCCGCGAGGGGCAGATTGTCGCCACGGGGCGCGTCACCGGCGGGGGCTTCAAGATTCTCTACGCCGAGGCGCAGTTGCACGATGCCGAAGGCCGCCTGCTGTCGCGCGCCACCGGCGTATTCAAGAGGGCCAAGACATGACTGCACGCGTCGAGGACCGGGGCGACCGGTTGATCGTCTGGAACGGCAACGCCGAAAAACGCGGCGCGCTCACGCCCGCGCTTTACGACGCGATTGCCGAGGCGATGCGACTGGCCGAGGAGCCGCGCATCCGCGCGGTGATCCTGACCTCCGAGGGGCGGTTCTTCTGCGCCGGGGGCGACCTCAACGTGCTCATCGAACGCCGCAAGCTGACCGAGGAGGTCCGCCGCGAGCGGGTCGATGCGCTGCATGATCTGGTGCGGTCGATCCGCGCCTGCCCGGTGCCCGTCCTCGCCGCCGTCGAAGGCGGTGCCGCGGGCGCGGGCCTGTCGCTGGCACTGGCCTGCGACATGATCGTGGCCTGCGAGGACGCGCAGTTCACCGCCGCCTACGTCAAGGCCGGGCTTGTGCCCGATGCGGGGCTGACGGCGTCACTCGCACGGCTCCTGCCGCGCCCCTTGGCGATGGAGATGTGCCTGCTGGGCCGCCCGGTCATGGCCATGCGCTTTGCCGAACTGGGCGCGGTGAACCGCATCTGCCCCAACGGTCGCGCGCTCGACGAGGCGCTGATGCTGGCCGACACGCTGGCCGCGGGCCCGCGCGCGGCGCAGGGCACGATCCGGGCCTTGGTCGGGCAGGCCTATGAGACCGACGAGGCCGCGCAGCTCGACGCCGAGCGCAACGCCATGGCCCGCGCCGCGGGCGGCGACGAAGCCGCCGAGGGCATCGCGGCCTTTTTGGAGAAACGAAAGCCCCGGTTCTAGCCGGGCGGCGGCTGCCGGAGGAGGGGGCCGCTATTAGGCAGGAGGAGACACCCATGAATGCCAGGGTACAGGATTTTCTAGCTGAGCAATTGGCGACCCGCCCAGAGGCACCAGCGCTGAGCGACGCCAGCGGCGCGGCTTGGAGCTTTGCCGATCTGGACCGCGCGCGTCGGGCTTTGGCGGCGGAGTTGCGGGCCGCGGGGGTGCAGGCGGGCGACCGCGTGCTGTTGATGGTGGAAAACTGCGTTTCCGCTGTGGCCGGGCTCTATGCCGCGTGGGAGTTGGACGCCGTGGCGATCCCCATCAACGCCCGCCAGAGCGAGGCCGAGGTCACCCGCATCATCAACCACGCCACCCCGGCGGCGGTTCTGCTGACCTGCGAGGTCTCGCCCGAGGCGGCGGCCCATGCAGCGCGGCTGGACGCACGCGAGATTGCGGGCGATTTCGGCAGCTTGCATCTGGCCACGCCACAGCCCAGCAGCCCGGATGCCGATCTGCATGACGTGGCGGTGTTGCTTTATACCACCGGCACCACGGGCGATCCCAAGGGCGTGATGCTGACCCATTCCAACCTGCGCTTCGGCGCCCGTGCCTCTGCCGATTTGCGGCAGATGGTGCCGGGGGATGTGGTCTATGGCGTCTTGCCGATGACCCATGTCTTCGGCCTCGTCTCGGTCCTGATGGCCGCCGTCAGCGCGGGCGCGAAGGTGCGGCAGGAGAGCCGCTTTTCCGCCGCGAAACTTCATGCTGCGACCCATGAGGACGTCACGATCCTGCCTGCGGTGCCGCAGATGCACGCGCTGGTCATGCAATACTCGCGCGAGCGCGGGATGCCGAAACTGGAAAGCCCGACCCTGCGCTATGTCTCCTCCGGCGGTGCGCCGCTCGACCCGGCGTGGAAGCGCAAGGCCGAGGCTTTCTACGAACTGCCCCTGCAAAACGGTTTCGGCATGACCGAGACCTGCTCGGGCGCCTCGGCCACGACCAATGCGCTTGGCTCCCCCGATACATCCGTCGGGCCGGTGACGCCGGGCACCGAGTGCAAGATCGACGACCAAGCCCCCGGCGGCAATGGCGCGGGAGAGGGCGAGGTGCTGGTGCGCGGCCCGCATGTGATGAAGGGCTATTACCGCAACCCGACCGAGACCGACAAAGCCATCGACGCCGAAGGCTGGCTGCACACCGGCGATTTGGGCAAGCTCGATGAGGAGGGGCGGCTGCACATCCTCGGACGCTCAAAAGAGTTGATCATCCACGGCGGTTTCAACGTCTACCCGCCCGAGGTGGAAGCCGCGTTGAACGATCACCCGCGCGTGGTGCAATCGGCGGTGGTCGGACGGCGGCGCGAGGGCGATGAAGAGGTGTTGGCCTTCGTGCAGGTCGCAGCGGGCGACCATGTCACGGCAGAGGAGTTGCGCGGTTTCGTCAAGGAACGGCTCACCGGCTACAAACGCCCCGCGCAGATCATCGTGGCGACCGATTTGCCCGCCGCACCCACGGGCAAGATCCTGAAGCACCGCTTGCTGACGGCCTTTGCCGATCAACTGGCGTGACAGGGCGGGGCGCAGAAGCGCCCCGCATCTCCATCAGACGTAGGTGCCTTCGGCAGCGGCGCGGATCGCGCGGATGTTCTCGCCGTAGGGTGCCGGATCGCTGACCGAGCCGCCCTTGAAGACGGCGGAACCCGCCACCAGCACATCGGCCCCGGCCTCGGCCACCAGCGGCGCGGTCTTGGGATCGACGCCGCCGTCGATCTCGATATGCACGGGCCGGTCGCCGATCATGCTGCGCAACTCGCGGATCTTGGCGGTCATGTCGATGAACTTCTGCCCGCCGAAACCGGGGTTCACGGTCATCACGCAGACCAGATCGACCATGTCGAGGATCTCGGCCACCGCGCTCGCCGGCGTGCCGGGGTTCAGCGCCACGCCCGCCTTGGCACCCGCGCCGCGGATCGCTTGCAGGGTGCGGTGGATATGGGGCGTGGCCTCCACATGGGCGGTAATGAAATCGGCGCCCGCCTTGGCGAAGGCTTCGATATAGGAGTCGACCGGGGCGATCATCAGATGCACGTCCATCACGCCCTTGATATGGGGCCGGATCGCCGCGCAGGTGGCGGGGCCGAAGGTGATGTTGGGCACGAAATGCCCGTCCATCACATCCACATGCACCCAGTCGGCGCCTTGGGCTTCGATGGCTTCGCATTCGGCGCCGAAATTGGCGAAATCGGCGGCGAGGATGGAGGGGGCGATCTTGATCGAACGGTCGAAAGTCATGGGGGCAGGCCTTTGTTACCAGGGTTGGCCCCTCATAGCGGCTGACCGCCCCCGGGGAAAGAGGGCTAGAGGTCGAGCTCCAGCACCCCGCCGGGCTGCGCTGCGCGGGACTGGCAGAGGATGATCGCCCCCTCGCGTTGCTTGGCCGAGAGCACGAAGTCGCGGTGCTCCACCTCGCCGCCGCGCAACCCGCATTTGCAGACGCCACAGATGCCGTCGGAGCATTTCAGGTCCACCGGCACCCCCGCCGCGATCAGCGCCTCGGCGGCGGTCTCCTCGGCCCCGACGTCGATCTCGCGGCCCGAGGAGAGCTTCAGCGTGAAGGGGTGGTTCTCGTAATCCGGCACCTCGGGGGTCGAGAAGTATTCAAGATGCCGCGCCTCTTCGGGGATGCCTGCGCCCTCGGCAGCGGCCATGACCGATTGCATATAGGCGTCCGCCCCGCAGGTGTAGACATGGGTGCCCTCGGGCGCGCGGGCCATGATCGCGGGCAGGTCGGCGCGGGTGTCCTCGGCGCTGATGTGCAGATGCACACGGTCGGCCCAAGCGGCCTGAGCGAGCTCCCCGGCAAAGGCTGCGGCCTCGCGGGTGGAGGCGGAGTAATGCAGGTCGAAAGGCCGCCCGAGCGCATGCAGCCGGTGGGCGAAGGCGATCATTGGCGTGATGCCGATGCCGCCGCCCATTAGCAGGCTGTGCGACGCGCCTTCGACCAGTTCGAAATGGTTCACCGGCTTGCCCACGAAGATGCGCCGCCCTTGGGTAAAGACTCGGTGCAACAGCGCCGAGCCGCCGCGGCCTTCGTCCTCGCGCAGCACCGCGATACGGTAGCGGCTACGGTCTTTGGGGTCGCCCAAGAGCGAATAGGGGCGCAGGTATTCCGGCGCCACCACGAGGTCGAGATGCGCGCCTGCGGTCCATGCGGGTAAACCGTGGCCTTCGGGATGGGCGATGTCGTAGAGCCGGGTAGTGGCGTTCAATTCCTCAACGGCGGTGATGCGCAGGTCGAGCACCGGCGTGTCGCTGCCGACCGCGTAAAGATGCAGGTGATCGGTCTCTCCGGCGGCGGTCTTGCGGCGATGTTCGTCGGCGCTGATCAGCGCGGCATGGGCCTTGATCCCGGCTTCGCGGTTCATCGGGTCGGGATAGGGCCAGGGATGCGGGGCCAGCGGGGCGGGGTAGACGGCCAGCGTCTGGTCCTCGAACTTGAGGTCCAGTTCCGGTTGCAGGTCGCGCGCGTTCACGGGTTGCGCGGGGGTATCGAACTGGCCCGACGGCTTGCGTTCGATGTCCCACCACCATTTCTTCACCGGGTTCAGACGTCCTTTGCCGACCTTGTCGTCGAGCTTGGCCAAGAGCGGTGCGGCGGCGGGGATGTTCGAGGCGGCCCAGCGGAAGGGCGCTTCGGCAAAGAGCCCTTCGAGGTTCCACGGGCAGGTCTTCATGCAGCGCCCGCACATGGCGCCGCCTTGGTTGGTGATCCGGTAGGTGGCGCATTTCTGGCTGTCGGATTTCCAAATCTCGTAGCCGTTGAACATCTTCTTCGGCCCCGCGGTGATCGCGCCGGAGGGGCATTCGCGGGCGCATTTGTTGCAGGCCTCGCAGAATTTCTGCAGGCCGAAGTCGATGGGCTTGTCGTGGGCGACGGGCAGGGTGGTGGTGACCACGCCGGATTTCAGCCGCGGGCCGAGGAAGGGGTTCAGGATCACCTCCCCGATGCGGCTGACCTCCCCCAAGCCCGCCAATAACAGAAGCGGCGGTTGCAGCACGTCGCCGTCCATCACCGTATGGGCCTTGGCGGCATGGCCGAGGTTGCGCAGGTGCTGCGCCAGCACGCCACCGAGCATCGAGAACCGCAGATAGGCGCGCATGGATTGCGACACGGCGATCCAATCGTCGCCCGAGGAGCCTTCCATCGTGTCATACCCCTGGTCGATGATCAGGCTCAGCGCCTGGTCATGCGGCGGGGTGATCGGGGTGCCGGTGGCATCGTGGCTGTACCATGTCCAGTCCGGGCAGGCCGAGAGGCCCGCGGCATCGGCGCCGAGGAAATAGCTCGCCGCCTTGAGGTTCGCCGCATTGCGGGCGGCATCCCCGGCCTCGGGGGCGCCTTCGTTCACCGGCCCGTCCTGCAGCAGGATCAGCGCGCCCAGCAGGCGGCGTTGCGCGGCGGAGGGGGCGGATTTGATCACGTGATGCCCGCCCTTCATGGCGTTTTGCACCTTCGGCCCCATGTCGCCGAACTGCCCGCGCGCAAAAAGGTCACCGCGTTTCGGCACACGCGGGACATTGGCGGCGTCGATATAGGTCGTGGGCTCCTCGACCCTCTTCAACGTCTCGAAAGGATGCGGCCCCATGGCATAATCGCGCCGGGCGTAAGGGTCGACGTCGCGGGCGCTGACGCCGCCGTGGGTGCCCAACTGCCAATGCGGCCCCTTCAGCACCGACCACGGCTGTTCGGCCAGCGGGGCGAGCGGCATGTCGGGCGCGAGGGCCATGTCGGTCGTCACCACCGCGAGGCCGAAGCGCGGGCCGATCCATGGCGCTTGCAGGCTGCCGTCCTCCATCACAGCCAGCCCCGCCGCCACGGCCAGTTGGCCGAGGTTCACGTCGGAGGTGGTGGCCGAATGCACCTTGGCCGCAAAGCCCAGTTGCCGGATGTATTCGGCAAGCACGGTGGCGTTCTCGGTGCCGCGCAGGCAGGCGCGCTCGGCTTGCGCGTCCATGATCCAGTCGCTGCCCGGCTCGCCCGCGCGCGGGTCGCGGGGGTAGGCGGTGAGGATCACCAGCGCATGACTGTGGCCGTCGATCGGGGTTTCTGGCGCATCCACGGCGTCGCGCAGGTTGGCCATGATCACATCGACGCCCGCGGCCAGCGTCTTGGTCTGTCGGCTGCGCAGACCTTCGGCCAATTGGGCGGTGCCTTGGCTGCGGCGCGGGTGGGGCAGCCGCGCCTCGCGCGGCAGGGCGCAGACGCCCATCATCGAGGCATCGTTGTAATAGCCAAAGGATTTCAGATGGTTGGCCCGCTCCTGCGGGCTGTCGGGGATCACCGCGCCCGCCCTGTTGACCGGCCCGTCGCGCAGCACGTCCATCATCGCCTGAAAGGGGGCCATGGCGTTGCAGATGCTCTGCGGCGTCTCGGGCCGCTCGAACCGCAGTTCCGGCTCGGGCGTCTTGGGCAGCCGGTCATGCGGTGCCTGTAACCGGCGCAGCCGTTCCAGCGGAAAGGGGCCGAGATGCATGGGGCGGGTCTTGGACGAAAAGAGCTTCATGGGCAAATCGATGCCACGCTTTGGGATGATATGCTAGCCTTGGTTGTATCGGTAAACACTGCTCTCGCTTGACTTTTTGCGCAGCCGCCGACCATGCTGCGGCAAAATTGGAGGAGTAAGACCATGACCCTGTTCACCCGCCGTCAGGCCATCGCAACTTTGGGCGCCGCAACGGCTGTGGGGCTGGCGGCACCGGCACTGGCGCAGAACCGCAAGATCACCCTGGGCGCGCTGCGTTTCACCAGCCACGCGGGCAGCTTTGTCGGCTTTGAACGGGACTATTTCAAAGAGGCCGGTCTGGATGTCGAACTGCGCTTTTTCGAGGCCGCGCAGCCGATGGCTGTGGCGATTGCCAGCGGCGATGTGGACTATGCGATCACCGCGATTTCCGGCGGGCTGGTGTCGCTGGCGCAAAAGGGCGCGGTCAAGGTGATCGGCGGCGGCCTGCAAGAAGAGCAGGGCATCGACGGGCAAAAGTTCCTCGTCTCCGACGCGGCCTATCAGGCGGGCATCACTGCGCCGGGCATGTTGGACGGCAAGAGCTTTGGCATGACGCAGGCGGGGTCGTCCTTCCACTACATGGGTTCCAAAATGGCCGCGGCTGAGGGGATCGACCTCAAGTTCAAGCCGCTGCAAAAGGTCGGCGCGGTGATCGGCGCGCTGAAGTCGGGCCAGATCGACGCATGGTCGATCGTGCCGCATATCGCCAAGCCGCTGGCCGGGTCGGGTGCCGTGCATATCATCGGCGATGTGGCGACCTATCTGCCGGATTATCAGGTGACCACGGTCTTCACCTCGACCAAAAACGCCACGGATGAGCAGGAGATGACCAAGAATTTCCTCGCCGGTTATTCCAAAGGTGTCGCCGATTACAACGCGGCGATGATCGCCAAGGAAGGCGGCGATGCGGGCGTGGATGAGATGGTCGATCTGATCCACAAATATGTCTACACCGACCGCCCGCGCGACAAAGCCGCGCCTTCGATCATCAACGGCACCATGCGCCTGAACGAAGGGGCCAAGCTGAACGTCGCCTCGGTCCGCGATCAGTTGGAGTGGTTCCAATCCGAAGGGTTGGTCGATGCCGACATCACTTTGGAGACGCTGATCGACACCTCTTATGTCGAAACGGCGGGCAGCTGAACGCCCTCTCCTTTAATAGCTACACTGTGCAAGGCGCGCTCGCCAGGGGCGCGCCTTTTGCTTTCGGGCTTGCAAGGGGATTTCCGCCCCGCATGACTGGCAATGCCGCCGCGCCAAGATACCTATGATGCTGAGACGGGGCCAAGCCCCTGAGCAGAAAACGGGAATCGGCAGTGAGCGACGGCAGTTTTTTCGCCCTGAACGGCTATCATTTCGCATTGGGGGCCGTGGGGGCGGTGGTCATCCTTGCCCATTGGCTGCCCCGTTTTTTCAGCCGTCGTGAGCCTGCGGCCTCGGGGTTGTTGATCCTTTTGGGCATGGGGGTTTTCGCCCTTGTCCCCGGCATGCCGACATTCCCCGACCCCCGCGCGATGCCCTTCCCATGGGAGGTCGTCTCGGAGCTTTGCGTCATCGTCGCGCTTTTCGCGACGGGGCTAAGGATTGACCGGCTTTCGGATTGGTCCCGCTGGGGGCCGACGGCGCGGTTGCTGGCGCTGACCATGCCGTTGACGATCCTGTCGGTCGCGCTGATGGGCTGGGCCTTTGCGGGGATGACTGCGGCGGGCGCGATCCTCTTGGGGGCGGTGATGGCGCCCACTGATCCGGTTTTGGCCGCCGATGTGCAGGTTGGTCCACCGCATGAGGGCGGCGAGCATCCGGTGCGTTTCGCCCTGACCACCGAGGCGGCGCTGAATGACGGTTTGGCTTTTCCTTTCGTCTACCTTGGTATTCTGGTCGCGGCCGAGGGGTTGGCCCCGGCCTCTTGGGGCGTGGAATGGCTGGCGCGCGATGTCTTTTGGCGCATCGCCGTGGGGGCCGCCATGGGGGCTGCGGGGGGCTGGGCCTTGGGGCAGGTTCTGTTTGCAGTGCCTCGTAATGCGGTGCTGGCCGAAACCTCTTCAGGGGTGGTGGCCTTGGCGGGGGTGCTGTTGTGCTATGGCACCACCGAATTGGCCGAGGGCTATGGCTTTATCGCCGTGGCAATGGCCGGTCTGGTGATCCGGCGGGTCGAGGCGGATCACGCATTCCACCGCCGTTTGCATGACTTCACCGCCGCTGTCGAACACGCGCTGACGGCGCTTTTGCTGGTGGCGATCGGCGCGGTGATGCCTGCCTTGCTGAGCGATCTGACCCTTGCAGGCGCGGTGATCGTGCTGGCGCTGATCTTTGTCGTGCGCCCCTTGGCGGGGTGGCTGTCGCTTATGGGCACGCCGCTTGAGACGCGCCCCCGCTGGGTTATCGCGCTCTATGGGATACGGGGGATCGGGTCGATCTATTACCTCGCCTATGCGGCGGGGAAGGTCGAGTTTCTGGACGAGGAGCCGCTGTGGGCGATGGTGGGTTTTGCCATCCTTCTGTCGACCTTGGTGCATGGGTTCACCGCCGGGATCGCGGTGGACGGGCTGCGCGGCAAGGGGGAGCCGCCCTCCTAACCGACCCCGCGTGGCAGGGCGGTCGCGCCCGCATGCGGATCGCACATTGCGCGCGGGGCGTTTTTGCTGAAAAAGGGCGGCATGGATCTCAAGCTTTCCTCCGTCAGCCATTACTATGGCGAAACCCAAGTGTTGCGTGACATCACGCTCGACATTCCCTCCGGCCAGATCGTCTGCATCGTCGGCCCGTCGGGTTGTGGCAAGTCCACTTTGCTGCGGATGCTGGGCGGGTTGGAACGCCCCAGCGAAGGCCGGGTGTTGCAAATGGGCGATGCGCCGGCGGGCTGTCTGAACCCGCTGACCTATATTTTTCAGGACTTCGCCCTGCTGCCTTGGCGCAGCGTGCGCGGCAATGTGGCGCTGGTGCTGGAGGGGCATGGGCTGGGCAAGGCGCGGCGCGAGGCGATCATCGCCGATGTCTTGGCGCGGACCAAGTTGACCGATTTCGCCGATGCGCTGCCCAAGCAGTTGTCGGGCGGGATGAAACAGCGGGTGGCGATTGCCCGAGCGCTGGCTGTGAACCCTGCCGTGATGCTGATGGATGAGCCGCTGAGCGCGCTCGACAGCCAGACCCGCGAATTGCTGATGGATGACCTCGTGGCGCTCTGGACGCGCCAGCCTTTCACGGCGGTCTATGTGACCCACAACCTCGCCGAGGCCGTGCGGCTGGGGCATAAGATCGTCGTCCTGTCGCGCCGTCCGGGCGAGCTGCGCGAGGTGGTGGAGTTGGACATGCCGCTGGCCGAGCGGCGCCACGGCGATCCGGTATTGGAGGCGCAGCAACAGCACCTTTGGGGCTTGATGCGTGATGAGGCCGCGGCGGCGGATGCGGAGTTGATCGATGGCTGAAATGACGGATGTGAATGCCCGCGAGGTCATCTTTCGCGGCGGCGGCTTCCAGCCCGGCACGCGGCGCGGCGTGGGGCTTGCGGTCTTTGTGGTGCTGATCCTGCTGGCGGAATGGGGCACGCGCAGCGGTTTCATCTCACCCCTGACCCTGCCGCGGCCCAGCGATGTCTTGCTGACCTTTCAAGAGCTTTATCAGTCGGGGATGCTGTTCAAACACCTCGGCCCCTCGCTGACCCGTCTGGCGGTGGGCGCGCTGATCGGTGCCTCATTGGGCATCGGCATTGGCGTGTTGATCGGGTTGTTCTCTCTGGTCCGCGCGGGGTTGGTGCCGCTGGTGGCGGCGATCTTCCCGATCCCCAAGATCGCGCTGCTGCCGCTCTTTGTCATCTGGTTCGGCATCGACGAGGCCAGCAAATACGCGCTGATCGCCTTTGGCACCTTCACGCCCACGGTGGTGGCGACCTATGCGGCGGTCGACAACGTTGACCGGGTGCTGATCCGCATGGGGCAGAGTTTCGGGCTTGGCTGGTGGTCGATCGTGTCCAAGATCGTGGTGCCCGGCGCGATGCCGGGGATCCTTTCTGGGCTGCGGATTTCGCTGACGATCGCGATTATCCTGCTGGTGGCGGCAGAGATGCTGGGCGCGGAATATGGGATTGGGGCGTATATCCTGCAGGCGGGGAGCTTGTATGATCTGGAGCGGCTTTTCGCGGGCGTGGTGATCCTGTCGTTGCTGGGCGTGGCGGTCTCTGCGGCTGTGGCCTTTGTGGAGCGGCGCGTGTTGCGCTGGCGGGTCTAACACAAGGGCCAGCGCCTGCCCGCGGGTGGGCGATCTGACGGTCCCTCGTGCCACTTTATGGTTCAACCGTGATGTGCGTCCCGCGAGGTCACGCTCAGCCTCACCAAATCGCCTACCCGTCCGGGCGGGCAGGCGATGGCCCGGCGCCTGCGGCTTGATTCCGGGCTGGGGTGGTAGTCCTGAACGGCTTTGCTATCAATAGCGCCAACCGCCTTCACCAACGGACCCTCACCATGACCGAACACACCACCACCCACGCCGCCGACGAAGACGCGCGCAACCGCGACATCAAGATCTACGTCAACGGCGACATCCTGCACCGCGACGAGGCCAAAGTCTCGGTCTATGACGCGGGCTTCATGCTGGGCGATGGCATCTGGGAAGGCATGCGCCTCTATAACGGCACATGGGCCTTCTTCGATGAGCATATGGACCGCTTCTTCAACTCCTGCAAAGCGATCTCGCTCGATGTGGGGATGGACAAGGCCGGCATCGCCGACGCCCTGCGCCGCACGGCCGAGGCGAATGACATGCACGATGACGTGCACTGCCGCCTGATGCTGACGCGCGGGATCAAGGACAAACCCTTCCAGCACCCGTCGCTTAGCACCACTGGGCCGACGCTGGTGATCATCATGGAGCATTCCAAACCCGTGGACCGGCTGCAGTCCAAGGGCATCCGTCTGGCCTCGGTCCCGCAGGTGCGCGGCCTACCGCACAGCCAAGACCCGAAGCTTAACAGCCATTCCAAGCTCAACTGCATCATCGCCTGCCTTCAGGCCGAAGAAGCGGGCGCGGATGAGGCGCTGATGCTCGACCCGCAGGGCTTCGTGAACACCACCAATGCCTGTAACTTCTTCATCGTGCGCCGGGGCGAGGTTTGGACCTCGACCGGGGACTATTGCATGAACGGGGTGACGCGGCAGAAGGTCATCGACCTCTGCCACGCGAATGGCATCCCGATGAAGGAAAAGAACTTCTCGCTCTACGAGGCTTACGGCGCGGATGAGGCTTTCCTCACCGGCACCTTTGGCGCGCAAACCCCGGTGGCCGAGATTGACGGCAAACCTATCGGCGCGGGCGAGCGGCCTGTCACCAAACGCATCCAAGCGCTGTACAAAGAGCTGATCAAACAGCACACGGCCTGAACGCCGCGAGGGTGCCCGCCCCCGCAAAGGGGCGGGCGGCATCTTAGGAGACCATGCGCTTGAGCGCGGGCACGCGGCGCAGCAGGAGCCAATCCAGCAGCCCCACGACCAGCAGGGTGACCCCCGCCATCGGAAAGGCCAGCGCCACCACCAGACCGACCACAACCGCGCCTTTCCACAGCGTCATATTGCGCGGCGCCGGCGGGGCCGAAAGCCAACCGGCAGGATTTGCCGGGCGGCGTTTCCACCACATCACCACGCCCGAGACGCAAAGAAAGATCACCGACAGGCAAAACAGCGTATTGGCCAAAACGCTCGGCCAACCCAGGGTGCCCATATGCAGCGCGATGCCCACGGCCATCGCCTTGCCGGCCAGCGAATAATCCTCATAGCGCACATCGGCGAGGATCTTGCCCGTGTGCCGGTCGATATGCACCGTCCGGTCACTGGTGGGGTCTTCGGCATCGGTGTTCATCGAATCGCGGCTCAGCGTCCAAACCCCGTCCTCGCCGCGCGGCAGGTTCATCTGATAGCGCGCGTCAAAGCCGATCTGCCGGGCCAGCGCGTCGATGGTGTCAAGCGTGGCCGGCGTGCCTTCGGCCAATCCCGTCACCCCGGCATCGCTGCCTGAGGCGGGCATCGGGGTTTGCTCCAGCGCCCAAGGCACCTCCTTGGGCCCGTGGTTCATGCTGGCGTGGAGGTCATCCGACAGCGGGGCCTCCCATTTCTCTGCCGGGAACTGGCTCCAAGCCTGCACCATCTTCTCGCCCCAGATACCGGCCCACGACAGCCCGGAGATCAGGAAGAAGAACAGCACCACCGACACCCAAAGCCCGATCGCCCCGTGCAGGGATTTCCACAAGGCCCGCCCACGGCCCAATCGCGGAAGCAGTGCCGCGCGCAAACCGGTGCCGCGCGGCCACCAGAGGTAGAGCCCCGTGGCGATCAGCACCATGCCAAGCGAGGCCGCGATCTCGATCATGCGGTCGCCGGTCACGCCTAATAGCAGGCTGCCGTGGATGTTGTCGGCCATGTCGTACCAGCCGCTGCGGCGCGGGAAGCTGGCGAGGACTTCGGCGGTATAGGGATCGACGGCGACCATGGTCGCCACGTCATGCGCGTCCACCCGAAAGATCGCGGCCAGATCATCGGCGCGGGGGGCGACATATTGCACAAGGGTGCCGCCTTCGATGCTGGCCTGTGCGGCGGCGGCCTGATCGGAGAGGGCAAGGGGCGCGTCTTGGGGCGTGACGGCAATCCGCTCTCCGTCCCGGCCGCCGATGAAGGCGATCCAAAGCATCACGAGCCCGGTTAGGGCGAGCATGATGAAAAAGGGGATGACATAGACCCCGGCATAGAAATGCCAGCGCCAAGCGGCGCGGTAAAAGCTGTTCGCACGTTGCGTGTTGTCGTTTTGCAGGGCTGCCGCGCCTGCAGGATCGATGGAAACCATGTGTTTGGTCCTCTGACTGAATTGATATGTGGTTTGGAGGTCAGAGAACCCGTGGCGGCGCCCTTGCGCGTTTGACAGAGGCGCGGCGCGGTTTGGGCCCTGTGGCAGGGGCAGGGGGCAGCGGTGGCGCCGGGTGAAAGGTGACGGCCAAGGGCTGTACCGCCAGCCCCCTGCGTAGGGCCGCGAGGGAGTGCTGGTTCCAATCGCAGGGCTTGTGCTCGGGCTGCACCGGTTCGCCATCCGGCCCGATGGTCACCGTCTCCACCCCGTAGCCCGTGCACAGCACCATGGTCAGCGCGCCTTGCTGGCGCTCTGGCATGGTTCCGGGCGCGAGCGCCGAGAACGCCCCAAACAACAACACCACCGCCCAGAGGCAGAGGTGTTGAAGCGGGCCGGTCAACGCCTTGCGGCGCATCCTGCGATGGGCTTGGGCTTAGTGTTTATGCTCGTGCGAGGAGTGATCCATTCCGCCCGCGTCATGCCCGCGGCGGCTTTCGACATTGAACGTCACATCCAAGGTTCCGGCCTTTTCAAAGGTCAGGGTGGCAGGAATTTTCTCGCCTTCCTCAAAAGGGTCACCGTCGAGGCCCATGAACATCACATGCAGCCCCCCGGGCTTGAGGGTGACAGTCTCGCCCGCGGGCAGGTCGATGCCGTCCACATGCGACATGCGCGCGACGCCCATGTCATCGGTGGTCGTCTCGTGGAGAGAGACTTCGTCAAAGCCCTCGGCGCTGATGCTGACAAGACGGTCGGCAGTGTCGCCGCCATTGGTGATCGTCAGATAGCCGCCGCCCACGCGGGCGGTTTTCGGGGTCTCATAGGCCATCGGGTGATCGACGGTCAAAGCGCCTGCGGTGTACTCATGCGCGGCGGCGGGCAGGGCGAGGAGGGCAGCCAAGGCTGCGGTATAGAAAGATTTCATTGTCATGTTCCATTGTCTGAGATGTGCAAAAAAAAGTGGTGGCTCAGACGAAGGGAGGCCCCCGGACAGGCGGTGGCGCCCCGGCGGGGCTGCGTGGTGCGCCCAAGGCACGGGTCAAGCGGGGCGTGGCAAAGTGCAGCGCCGCGCGCGGCAGCAAGACATCCGCCGGGTTGAGCAGGATCAGTGCGTTGACGATGCGGCAGGCTTCGCAATCCAATGCCGCATGGTTCTGCCCTTCGACCGGCCCATCGCAAAGGTCGCTCAACGTGCCGCCCGCTTGGATAAAGGCGATGAACGCCGGATCCTGCTGCACCTGCGCGGTCGCCCGATGGGCGAAAGGCAAGCTGGCAAGGGCCAGCAGCAGCAAGAGGGTCAGGCTGGCCCGAAGCGAGGATATGCGCGAAACGGCGGACATGCGCCCTGATACCCCGGCTGTCGCGGCAAGGCTATAGGGTGCTTTGATCTGCGACGCGATGTCGTAGGCCGGGCGCTGTGCGGGGGATGTCTATCGAGGGAGAGTGTTGGCTGGGATGGTAGAATACCCCAGTCAGTCGATCCCGTTCATCGGCTTACGTCACGAGAAGCAGAATCAGGGGCGCTTTTGGGGGCATTTGGGTGCCCAGAGGCGGCAGGATATCCATCTCGGTAGGTGGCCCTTTTCGGAGGCTAAAAGGACAGACAGGCAGTATCTTGATCCTAGGATGGGAGCCCAGCGCCTCCCAGAAGGACTAACCCAGAACAGCAAAAAATAGTGAGGAAGAGCCGCCCCGCCCGAACACCTCTAAGGATGCACGGACGGGGGATTATGGTGGGGATAGCGAACTGGAAGGTTTAGAGATCGACCGTTCACCATACTTTCTGCAACTGCTCGAAGAGCGCGGCGATCACCGGGTCTTGCATCCTGTCCTTGAACGCAATGAGTATAAGGCAGGCGGGCACGTGCAGGCTCTCGCTGACGGTAAGGCCAGAACTTTGACGTTCATGTAGCGCGATGGACTCGCGGCATAGGCTCAGCCCCACACCAGAACGGACCATTTCTAGCATAGAGGCTTCATGGTCGACCAGCGCGACCACCTTTTGACGGCAGTTATGCCGCGCAAAGATGTTTCCTAAAAGGCGATTATGGGCCGAGGCGGGCGAGGTGCCGATCCAAGGAAGGGTTGCAAGCTGCGCCCAATCATCAGTGGAGAGCTGCGCCTCCCAGCCTGCGGGTGCAATGACGCGATAGGAGAATTGAGCTAGCGTTTTGGTATGCAAAGGCCGTGTCGAAGGAATTGAATTCGCTTCATCTGGATCGGTGAGGTAGAAGCCTGCATCAAGCTGGCGTCCCTTCAGCATGCGCAGGATGTCACCGCTGATACCGTGTACCAACTCTGTCGTCACTTTGGGATGGGCCTTGCCCAATTGGCTTAGCAACCGTCCAAGACGGATGAACTCAGGATCGACAATCGTGCCGATTTTCAGTTTGCCTGACAGCTCACCAAACTGCGTGCTCGCGCGGCGATGGAAATCGGACATGGCAGCGAGAACCTGCTCTGCCAGCGGTAACAGTGCCGTGCCATCAGGCGTGAGCACCAGGCCGCGCGGCGATCGGGTGAACAGGGTGACACCTAGGTCCGTGCTTAGTCGTTTAATCTGATGGCTGAGCGCGGGTTGGGTGAGGTTAAGCACCTCGGCTGCACGCGAGACGCTGCCCTCACGCGCGACGGTTGCGAAAGCCAGAATTCCATTCACGTTCGTCAGCCTATCCATATTAGAATCTTTAATATCAGGCGAAGGAATTTGTCATTAGGAAAGCCGCGCATGGCTAACTAAACCTTGGCTGATGTTGCAGCGGCGTGGGGGCGTTGGCGTAGTGAGTTGCGCGGTTCGATCGCAGCGAGCCCCCTCGCACGAATGCTGCAGCAAGAACAAAGGGGAGGCCGGGTGGTGTCGCAAACCGAGAGTGAATTCGACTTTATCGTCATTGGGGGCGGTTCCGCGGGGTGTCTTTTGGCCAATCGGCTAAGCGCGGATCCGAGCAACCGGGTTCTGCTGCTCGAAGCGGGGCGGCGGGACAACTATCACTGGATCCATATTCCTGTCGGGTACCTCTATTGCATAGGCAATCCGCGTACCGATTGGATGTACAACACCGAGGCTGATCCCGGGCTGAACGGCCGGGTCTTACGCTATCCGCGCGGCAAGGCTTTAGGAGGCTGCTCTTCTATCAACGGCATGATCTATATGCGCGGGCAGGCCAGAGACTACGACAATTGGGCGTCCCTTTGCGGGGACGAGGACTGGGGCTGGGAAAGCTCTCTGCGCGATTTCATGGCGCATGAGGATCATCAAAAGCTTGAAGATGGCGCCGACCCGACCACGGGCGACAACAGCCGATTTTCCGACATGCATGGCCATGGCGGGGAATGGAGAGTTGAAAAGCAGCGGCTGCGCTGGGACGTCTTGGATAGCTTTGCCGATGCGGCAGAACAGGCAGGAATCGAGAAGACAGAAGATTTCAATTCTGGTGACAACGCAGGTGTTGGCTACTTTGATGTGAACCAGCGCTCTGGTTGGCGGTGGAATACGTCCAAAGCTTTTTTGCGGCCCGCCAAGGATCGGCAGAACCTGACGATCTGGACTGAAGCACAGGTAGAAAAGCTGGTATTCGGCGCTAATCCGCAAGGACAGCTACGCTGCACCGGCGCGCGGGTTCAACGTAAAGGGCAGGCGATTGAGGTGACTGCGCGGCGTGAGACAGTACTATCAGCCGGTGCGATCAACTCCCCACAGATATTGCAACTGTCGGGTATTGGCCCGGCAAACTTGTTAAAGACGCATGGCATCGAGGTGGTGCGAGACGCTCCTGTTGGGGAAAATCTTCAGGATCACCTGCAGATCCGTGCGGTCTATAAGGTGGCGGGGACACGAACACTGAACACATTGACGGGGAACCTTTTGGGTAAGGCCGCCATTGCGGCAGAATATTTCTTCAAGCGTTCCGGTCCGATGAGCATGTCCCCCAGTCAGCTCGGGGCGTTCACGCGCTCGGACCCGAAACGGACTTATGCAAATCTCGAATATCACGTGCAACCTCTGAGCCTCGAAGCCTTCGGTGACGACCTTCATAAGTTTCCGGCAATTACGGTCAGCGTTTGCAACCTCAACCCATCCAGTCGCGGGCATGTCCGGATTCGGTCTGCCAATTTCCGCGATGCGCCGATGATCTCGCCAAATTATTTGGCGACAGAAGACGACCGCAAAGTTGCCGCCGACAGCCTACGCCAAGTGCGCGAGATTATGGCGAAGCCTGCGATGCGGCCTTATGAGCCGGAAGAATACAAGCCCGGACCCCAATATCAAAGCGACGCAGATCTCGCCAAACTCGCGGGAGATATCGCCAATACGATCTTTCACCCTGCCGGTACGGTCAGAATGGGAAGGCTTGACGATGATCGCGCCGTTCTCGACCCGCACCTGCGAGTGAAAGGCGTAGCAGGGCTGCGGGTGGTCGATGCCAGTGTCATGCCGGAAATAGTCAGCGGAAACACCAATTCGCCCACTTTGATGGTCGCGGAAAAAGCAGCACGCTGGATTCTTGCCGGCCAGTAGACACCCCATTTCCCGAGGAGGAAATATGCGAAACTCTAAATCCAACCTTCCTTTGACCGGGGTAAAAGTCATCGACTTCGGTCAATATATCGCTGGCCCTGCCGTGGCGATGTTGCTGGAGGATCTGGGCGCTACTGTCGTACATATTGATCCCCCGGACGGACCGATGTGGGACAGCCCGGCCAATGCTGCGCTGATGCGCAATAAGATGATTGTAACGCTTGATCTGAAATCAGAAGAAGGGCTGGCGCAGGCACGGGCGCTTTGCGCCGAGGCTGACATCATTGTTGAAAACTTCCGCCCCGGCAAGCTGGCCGCACTCGGAGTAGACTTTACCGAGATGCGCACCGCGCGGCCCGAGTTGATCACCGTGTCTATCCCCGGGTTCGCCTCCAACGATGCCGAACGGCGTGAACAACGCGCGTTTGAAAGCGTCGTCGCGGCGAGTTCCGGGGTCTTTACGGACATGGGTCTAAATCGTGTCCTTATGGGGTTGAACCCGTCCTTCTCTCCCTTGCCGCTGTCGTCAGCCTATGCCTCGCAGATTGCAGCCTCGGCCACTGTGCTGGCGCTTCAGTCGCGGCAATTGACCGGATTGGGAGATCATATCGAAGTGCCGCTGGCCGTCGCTGTGATGGAAGGACTGTGCTACAATTCAATCAAGGTCGCAGATATGCCGCAGCGCTATCTGACGCAGCGCGAGATCGAAATCGAACGCCGCCGTGTCGAAGGCCTGCCCATGAACGTTTCATATGAGGATTTGCAAGAACTACTGGATCCGTTCTTTCGCAGCTACATGTGCAAGGACGGGCGTATGTTCTACGTCGTTTGCCCCAGCCATAAACACCATGCCCGGCGCTGTCTTGAGGTGTTGGGCCTTTATGACGAAATGGTTGAGGGGGGGCTTCGGGAAGAAGACGACACCTATAAGCCGCAGGCGGAATGGGAGTCAGATACCTCACTTGGTGTCTATCCGATGCCGAAACCTTGGGCCGATAAGATCGCGGCTCGGATGAAAGAAGTCTTCATGACCCGGACCTCTCACGAGTGGAAACGCATGTTCGGGCGGGCTGGAATTCCGGGCGCACCGCAACGTTGGTTGCAAGAGTGGATTAATGACGAATACGCCGAAGCTTCCGGCCTGATGATCGACGTCGATGATCCGATTTACGGAGAGATGACCCAACCCGGCCCGGTGGTGTGGATGGAAGAAAGCGGCGAAGAGGCGCTGGCCACCGCACCGCGCCAATGGGTTGAATTCGATGTGGCCCTGAAGGCTTTGCGCAAACTTCGGACTGATATCCCCGAACCGGAAGAGGGCATTGATCAGGAGGGCTGGCTCGGGCGTTCAAGTATTGGACATGTGTAACGTGATCGCAGGGCCGCATGCCGCAAGCTATCTGGCGCGGTTCGGTGCTGAAGTGATCAAATTGGACCCGGCCACGCCGCTTTACGACAGCTGGAACACCGTGATTTACGGGATGAGCCAAGGGCGGGGAAAGAAATCCATTCTGGCGGACATCAAATCTGAGCATGGTCGCAAGGTTTTTGAAGACCTTGTGAAATCGGTTGATGTGATCTTTTGGAATGCGCCCGACAGTCAGATCCGCCGGATGGGCCTTGATGCTGAAAGCCTGCGTAAGCTGAATCCCGAAGCGATCTTTTGTAAACTTGACTGCTTCAGCGGCGTTCAACGCGGCGTGCGGACCGATTACATCGGCTATGACGACCTCGTACAGGCTACAACGGGGATCATGCTGCGCTTTGGCGGTGCGATGGACCGGCCCGAAGAGCACGCCCATGTGGGCACCATCGACGTGATGTGTGGCTTCGGCGGCGCTTTGGCTGTGGCGGCGTCGCTTTACCAGAAACACCGTTTCGGTCGGATCGGGCGGGGGCGTACCTCGCTGAGTTCAAACAGCGGCCTGCTGCAAATCCCCTTCGCCTATGATTTCCGGGGGCGGGGCCTCTTCGATGAACCTTCAGGGCCGGAAGTGAATGGTTACGACCCGCTCAGCCGTTTTTACAGTACCGCTTCGGGGGTTTATATCCTGCTCAGCGCCTATGAAGCAGACCTACCTCGTTTTCGTGCTGTGGAAGGACTCGAAGACCTGCCAAATGTGCCTGCGGAAGAGCGTGCCGCTTTTCTGGCGGGGGCTTTCCAGTCCCACCCCGCAACCGAATGGATCGCCCGGTTGCGTAGTGCCGATATCGGCTGTGCGTTGTGCAATAACATCGACGAATTACGCTCAGAGAATATGCGCGAGCCGGATGGCTCGCCGGGCACCGAACGGGGCAGTTACTCATTCTCGCAGTATGCAGATCATCCGAGTGGCCATGAGGTCATTCAACTTGACCCCTACGCCGTGCGTCCGGAACGAGGGCGGGTCTTTGCGTTGCCGCCAACCGAGAAGTTCGGAGCCTCCACGCGCATGGTTCTGGCCGAGCTAGGCTATTCCGATGGCGCGATCGAGCGGATGTTGAAATCGGGGCAGATCAGCGAAAGCTGGAGCGGAGAATACCTGCCTAGCTAGCAAAAAATTAGGGCGGCGCCGAACGGGCTGCCCTTCCTTTGCAGCGTACTCGGACAACCAAGGTGCTGCGTTACCCGAATGGTTCGGACCAGTCATGTCGTGCATCGGTGTACGGCAAGTGGAGGATGCTGTCTGGATCTTATTGCCATGATGGAGGATATATGGCCTACAAACCACCCTTAATGGATTTGCACATCGCAACCACACGCCGGGGATTCTACTCCGGCTTTACCCGCAGTGTCGCTATTCCATCGAAAATTCTGGTGAGCGCCCTTATCGTCTGGGCGATAACCGTCCCAGCGAATGCTGCTTCTGTACTGAACGCGCTCAATGGCGCAATGCTGAGCAGTTTTGCCAGTTGGTACATTTGGGTGGTCGCGCTCTTTTTACTGCTTTGCATCGGTTTGGCGGTTGTGCCCTCAACCGGCCGCCTGGTGCTCGGGCTGCCTGATGACAAGCCTGAATTTTCGCGGTTTTCGTGGTTCTCTATGATGTTTGGCGCGGGGATTGGCTTTGGTATGCTGACCTTCGCAACTGCTAAGCCAATGCACCACTTCGCAAACAATCCCAATGTTATCATGGGCGAGACGACGGGTTCGGCAAGCAGCAATGTGACGGCGGCCTATGTATGGTCTTTCCTACATTGGGGTTTTTCGGCTTGGGCCTGCTATGCGCTGGTTGGGCTGTCCTAGGCCTATTTCTCCTATCGCCGCAGCTTGCCGCTTACAGTCCGTTCAGGGCTCACGCCCCTTTTCGGAAAACGCTTGTCCGGCATTGGCGGGCATGTCGTCGATATTGTCGCCGTGGTCGCCACGATCCTCGGCGTAGCCCAGACCTTGGGCTTTGGCGTTGAGCAGTTTGTTGCGGGGCTTAGTCGTATCGGCTTTGGCGATTGGATTATATCTGAGGATGGCAAACCATCGGCTATGGGGATCGTGGTCGCACTGATTGTTATCCTCGGAGCCTCCACGCTCTCGGCCCTTTCAGGGGTCGGGAAAGGGATCAAGTGGCTGTCTAACTTGAATATGGGGCTGAGCTTTTTCCTATTGGCATTCTTTTTCCTCTTCGGGTCCACCTTCTTTGGCCTCGGATCGTTGGTAACTGGGCTTTTTGCTTATTTGGTAGAACTGCCCGGAATGCTGTTCACTGTTTGGCATGCGGATGGAACTGAGACGGGTGACGCGTTGGCCGCGTGGCAGGGGGGGTGGTCCCTTTTCTATTGGGCATGGTGGATCGCCTTCGCCCCCTTCGTCGGTGTGTTCTTGGCGCGTATTTCACGGGGGCGGAGCATTCGTGAGTATGTATTGGGGGCAATCGTTATCCCTTCGTTGATGTGTTTCGTTTGGTTCACAATTGTCGGCGGCACAGCGATCGATCTTACCCTAAATGCCACAGCAGGAGATGCGATTTCAGGTGCTGGTCAGGAAAGCCAACTCTTCGTAGTGCTTGACCTCATTCTGGCAGATGGACTGGCATGGGGGATGACCGCGATTGTTGTAGTTTTGTTGCTGACCTATTTAGTTACAACAGCAGACTCGGCGATCTTGATCGTGAACACGATCAACGCGGCGGGGGAGGAAAACCCAAAGGGTCGTGCGCACATCGTCTTTTGGGGCGTGGCGCTCAGCCTTGTCGTAGGCGGCTTGCTACTGGTTGGAGGGCTCAATGCCATCAAGACAGCGATGGTGATCGGGGCGTTGCCCTTCAGCTTTGTTATGTTCTTGATGTGCATCGCGCTAGTTAAGGCGGTCATCCGTGACGCCATTCGCGACAAGAACGGCGTTCAAAGTTTCTCCGCTGCAGAGTAGTCGTTTTGCGGGGGGGCATGCTCTGCGCCCCCGTATATTGTACTTAAGTTCGCAAAAGATGCGTTCGGAGCACTGCTCGATTGCGGCATCAGGTTTGCGTGGGAAACCGCCGCTCTAAATCCGCAACCTGTTCAGCTGTGAGGGGCCGCGTTTCCATCGCTTGGAGTGCGAGGAATAGTTTTGCGGTCTCCTCCA